>Ga0138256_10000410_pt1 | contig 47400 bp, 36 predicted proteins | sample KNB2016incub_MG_FD_105486 | JGI IMG/M metagenome (GOLD analysis project Ga0138256, IMG submission 105486) | Active sludge microbial communities from wastewater in Klosterneuburg, Austria - KNB2014incub_MG | ecosystem: Engineered > WWTP > Activated sludge > Unclassified | place: Austria... | reverse complement strand
TCGTGGCCAACACCGACCAGCAGGCGCTGGCGCAAAGCGCGGCCCCGGTGAAAATCCAGCTGGGCCGGTTGCTGACCAAGGGACTGGGAGCGGGCGCGGACCCGAACGTCGGCCGAGAGGCCGCGCTTGAGGACACCGAGCACATTCTTGAGGCACTGGCAGGGGCCGACATGGTCTTTGTGACCACGGGCCTGGGCGGCGGCACGGGCACCGGCGCGGCGCCGGTCATCGCGAGCCTCGCGAACCAGATTGGCGCGCTCACCATCGCGGTGGTCACCAAGCCCTTCAAGTTCGAGGGCCGCAAGCGGGCGACGCAGGCCGACCGCGGCCTCAAGGAACTGCAGGAGTGCGTGGACACGCTCATCACCATTCCCAACGAGCGCCTGCTGACCACCGTGAACCGCGAGACCAGCATGTCGGCCGCCTTTGTGACGGCGGATGATGTGCTGCGCCAGGCGATTCAGGGCATTTCGGATCTCATCCTGGTGCCCGGCATCATTAACCTCGACTTCGCCGACGTGCGCACGATCATGTCGCGGATGGGGCTGGCCATCATGGGCACCGGCATCGCGTCGGGCGCCGATCGCGCGAAGGTAGCCGCCACTGCGGCGGTCTCGAGCCCGCTGCTTGAGGACGCCACCGTCAGCGGCGCCCGCGGCGTCATCATCAACATCACGGGCGGTCCCGATCTCACGCTGGCCGAAGTCAGCGAAGCGTCCGAGATCATCTACAACGCCGCGCACGAAGACGCGAACATCATCTTCGGCGCCGTGGTGGACCAGGCGATGGAAGGCCAGGTCAAGATCACGGTCATCGCCACGGGCTTCGACCACGCCCGCACCCAGACGATGCCGGCTGTGCAATCGTCCATCCCCACACCAATCGACATGACGGCATACAGCGCGCAACGCATCTTCGACGAGGAACGTCTGGTGGTGAACGGGTCTCCGCTCAGCACCACCCGGGTCGCACTCACGCGGCGACCGGGACTCGACCTGCCGCTGATCGAGCGCTCGTTCAGCGGCCCTGATAGTGATGACGACGACGGGCCGTCGCCGCTCGATGTGCCGGCATTTCTCCGCCGCAAGGACGCGTAAGGAACTGGGGAACTGGGGAACTGGGGAACTGAGGAACTGAGGAACTGCGCAGGGGCTCAGGGACCCCGGACCCTGGACCCTGGACCCTGGACCCCCAAATCCTCAATCCTCCATTCGCAGGTACAATCGAAAGAGTCCCGTTCCCTTTCCCCGCCGCCGCGTCAGGCGGGGCTCCAGTAGCCACGGCCCTTCTGAATGCCCAAGAGACTCGTTCCTCGCAAATACGGCGGTCGCCCCGGCGCAGGCCAGGGGCCGGGGCATCGGCGCGCCGATGCGCTCGCGACGCTGGAGAGGGAAGTCGGGTACGTCCGCAAGCCACATGGAGGACGACTGCGGGTGGCGCTGGCGTTTCCGAATACCTACTTCGTGGGGATGTCGAACCTTGGCCTGCAGACCGTGTACCGGCTGCTCAACGCCGATGACCGCGTGGTGTGTGAGCGCGTGTTCCTGCCCGGCAAACAGGACCTGGGCGATGACCGTGGCCGCCACGACCCTTTCGTCACCATCGAGTCGCAGACGCCGGTGGGCGACTTCGATATTTTCGCCTTCTCCGTCTCGTTTGAATGGGACTACACCAATGTACTGACCATGCTGCGGCTGGCGGGGTTGAAGGCCCGCGCCACTGACCGGCATCATCGCGACCCGCTGATCGTGGTGGGTGGCGCGGTCACGTTCGTCAACCCCGAGCCGCTCGCGCCGTTCGCTGATGTCATCGCCGCCGGTGAGGGCGAAGTACTCGTGCCCGCCCTGGTCGACGCCTGGCATCGCGCCGGGTCCCGGGACGAACTGCTCGGCCTGCTCGCGCGCGAGCGTGGGTTCTACATCCCCTCGTTCTACGACGTGACCTACGATGGTCCCGGGCGTGTGGCCGCCATCACTCCCAGGGCCGGCACCGGCGCGCCGCCGGTGGTGCACAAGGCGGCGGTGCGCGCGACCGATCACGTGGACCCGCCTTCCACCTGCATCTTCACGCCCGACACGGAGTTCGGCGCCAGGTTCCTCATCGAGGTGGTGCGCGGTTGCGCCAACATGTGCCGGTTCTGCTGGGCGGGGTACAACTACCTGCCGGTGCGCCCGTTCGACACCGCCAGGATTCTGGCCCTGGCCGAGGCCGCGCGTCCGCACGCCACCCGCGTGGGTCTGGTCTCAATCGCCCTCTGTGACCACCCCGACATCGTGCCGATCCTCGAGAAACTGCTCGCGATGGGATACGGCATCACCCCGGCGTCGCTGCGCATGGACGACCTGACCGAACCCATCGTGCGCCTCCTGCGCGAGAGCGGGGAAAAGTCCATCACCATCGCGCCCGAAACCGGGTCCGACCGCCTGCGCCGTGTCATCAACAAAACGGTGACCAACGACGAAATCCTCACGCGCACCGAGCTCATTTTTTCGAGCGGCATCCAGAACCTCAAGCTCTACTACATGATCGGCATCCCCACCGAGGAAGACGATGACCTGGTGGCCATTCGGGACCTGACAGTGGCGATGCGGGATCGCATGATGGCGCACGCCAAAGTCCGCGGCACCGTGGGGCGCATCGTGGCGTCGGTCAATCCGCTGGTGCCCAAGCCCGGCACCACGTATCAGTGGATGCCGATGACTGACACGGCGACCATCGAGCAGAAGAGCAAGCGGCTGCGTCACCTGGTGGCGGACATCGACAACGTGTACTTCAACATCAAGTCGGAACGGCATTCCTACTATCAGGGCCTGCTGTCGCTGGGCGACCGCCGGGTGGCCGACGTCATCGAACGCGCCGAGCAGAACGGCGGCCAGTGGCGTGCGGCCGTGGCCGACGCCGGCCTCGACGCCGACGCCTACCTCTATCGCAACCGTGAAGCCGACGCCTTTCTACCGTGGCAGATCATCGACGGCGGGCTGAAGGAAAGCTTCTTCCGCACGGAACTCGAGAAAAGCCTGCGCGCCGAGCAAACCATCCAGCCAAGGCGAGTTCAGGGTCCAGGGTCCAGGGTCCAGAGTCCAGAGTCCGAGATCCCGAGTCCGTTCGGCTAGACCGCTTCGGCGAAGGCGACTTCGTGTTCCTTGTACGCCTCGAGGATCAAGTCGCGCAAGGCGTCTTGCGACGTGGCGTCGAGGATGGGGCGCAACAGCGAGTAACTGCGGCGCTCACCGTTGACCGAGTATTGCCGGGCAGGAAAGGTCACGTTGCGGCCGCCCTGTTTGCGCTCCCACACGCTGAACCCCACCAGCCGCAGTCCGTTGAGCGGACCGCCCGAAAAATGCAGTTCTGCGTCTGCCAGCTTGCCAGCCGGATTGCCTTTGTCGTTCGGAACAAACTTCACAGTCATGGTCAACTCCTCGTCACGGTTCGAGAGCAAGTTGGCGGCCAGCGGCAGGCCGGTCGCCGCGTCGGCGTAACCCTCAGATAGAGTGGAGGTTCGGCGCGACGTACCACTGGGGGCCGTGGCGTGACTGATGGAGAGTGACTACCGTGGTTGACACACGCGAAGACGGGTGGCACTGGCGCGATGAGCCCTGGGGCGAGGGGCTGCAGCACGACGCGCTGGGCGCGGTTGCGGCCCACGTGATGACCAGTCGTGCGCTGAACTTCCGCGCGCAGGCCGAAGCCGACTACGCCGCGCTGGCGCGCTCCTTTGACCGCAGCGCCGGGGATGTCGTGCGCGTCACCCAGGTGCACGGCCGCGCCATCGTCCACGTCCGGCCTGGAGAGGATGTCCTGAACAGCATTGAGGCCGACGCCATCATTTCCACAGACCCCTCTCGGGTGATCTCCGTTCGCGTTGCGGATTGTGTGCCGGTGCTCATCGCCGACCGTCACCACCGTGTTGTGGCCGCCGTGCATGCCGGGTGGAAAGGGACCTGCGCGGCGATTGCCGACGCGACGGTTGAGGCGATCGCGGCGCTCGGCGTGGCGCCCGAGGATCTCGTGGCCGCCATTGGTCCAAGCATTGGTCCGTGCTGCTACCAGGTGGATGGCCGTGTCCGCCATTCGTTTCTGGCCATGACGCCGGATGCAGCGGCGTGGATGGTTGAAGACGGGGTGGAGCGCTGGAAACTCGACCTGTGGCAGGCCAACGTCGATCAACTGATCCGCGCGGGGATGCGCCAAGACGCGATTCACGTCGCCCGCGTGTGCACGGCGGATCACCTGGATCGCTGCTTCTCACACCGCGCCGAGGGACCGGCGACCGGCCGGATGGTGGCCGCGATTCGCCTGGCCTAGCGGGGGGGCGCAACAAACAACCCGGTTGCAGGGTCGATCGGCATTCGCATTGCGGTCCAGGCGCCGCGCAGGAACGCGCGCAGCCGCAGCAGGCGCGGCGGCAGGTGATTGAGATCGACGACCGGGTGGCCGGTCAGCCACCGGCGTCCGAGTGCCGCAATCGGGGCGAGTGCCTTCCATCCGCGCAGGCGAAGCAGCTTGGCATTGGCGGCGCCCAGCCCGAACATGTACGACTCAACGAGCGTGGTCCCTTGCTGCCACGTTCGAAACCCCCGATGGATCACGATGGCGTCGGGCGTTTCAGCGACCCAGTAACCAAACGCCAGTGTCCGGATGGCGAAGTCGGTGTCTTCACCCGAACGGAAGAACCCACCGGCGCCGAACGTCTCATCAAAACCGCCGAGTCGTTCCCAGACCGATCGCCGCACCGCCATGCACGCGCCCATGCCCTCGATGCGCGGTTTGTCCCGCACATCGCGCCCGGTGTAGGCACGCGGTGACGGGTACGCGGGAATGAAACCGGCCGAGCGGTCGTACGGCAGCGCCTGAACGGCGCCAAACACCAGGCCAATCCGGGGGTCGCTCTCGAAGGCGCTGGCCGCAGCCACCGCCCATCCCGGATCGGGGTCGCAGTCGTCATCGGTAAAGGCCACAAGGGGAGCGGTGCAGCGGCGCATGCCGCGGTTCCGCGCTGCGCCGAGGCCGTCAGGCGGACAGTGCGTGACGCTCATGCGCGGGTCTGGCGCGATGTCCGCCAGCGACTGCAGGGTCGCGCCATCGTCGCTCTGGTCGATGACACAGACCTCGCTCACGCCTGGTGTCTGGAGCAGACAGCGCACGGCCCGCGCGGCGTCGGCGGGCCGGCCGCGCGTCGCGATGACCACGGCGATTGCCGGTGGGGAATCAGGCACGGGGCGGACGTCAGCCATGGGTGGTGGGGGCCGTGATTACTCGGGGCGCGGTGGCGATTTGCACAACTTCGCCCCGGCTGGCCGACGCGGCGGCGGCCTGGACCACACGAAGCGCGGCTCGCCCATCTTCAAGTGTGGAGGCCAGCGGGGTGTTGTGCCGAATCGCATCCACGAGGTGCTGCCACTCTCTGCGGTAGGAGTCGCCATAGTCGCCGAGGCGGCGCATGGTGGCGAGGCCCCTGGGCAACTCACGCGCGGTACGGAGCAGGCCGCGCAGGCGCGGCCCCATCATGCCGCGGGTTTCCCCGACGCCGTATTGCTCGAATCCATCGAAGCGCTGGCAGGAGACGCGAAGGCGCCCGCGGTCGCCGAAGATCTCAAGCTCGATCTCATGACTCGTGCGCTCGGACATCTGGGCTGTGGCGATGGCGCCGTTGGCCAGGACGCCGGTGACCGTGGCGCTCTCGTCGTGCCGCCGGCCGTGACGGCACCGCGCGGAGACTTCGACCACTTCGGTATCGAACAGAAAGCGCCAGAGGTCAAAGAGGTGGACGCCGAGTTCGACGAGTGCGCCGCCGCCGGTGGCACGTGTGGCTTTCCAGTCGGGGAGGCCGGCATCGCCCCGCGGGCTGTTCCACATTCCCCGAATGGACTCGGGCGTGCCGACGACGCCTTCGCGAATGGCGTGGCGGGCCCGTTCGATGAGCCGGTGCCAACGCATGTGAAATCCCATCAGCACGCGCCCGCGGGTGCCGGCCGCCGCGGCCACCATCGCGTCAGCCTCGTCCATGCTGAGCGCCAGGGGTTTCTCGACGAGCACGTGGCAGCCCGCGCGCAGCGACGCCAGCAAAATGTCGGCGTGGTGGGCGGGCGGCGTCAACACTCCCACGATGTCGGCGACGTTGGCATCGAGGAGCGCATCGGCACCACTGAACCGATGCGGCACGTTGAAGCGATTGGCGACGTGCGACAGGCGCGCGGGATTCGGGTCCACCAGCGCGACGACCCGCGCTCCCTTGACGCGGGCAAGAGCGGGAAGATGTTTGTGCTCGGAGACCTCGCCACAGCCGACAAGGGCGATCCGCAGCGGCAGGTGCACTACCGCGGGATACTATCACTGCTGTGCCGATCGTCAGCAATGCCGCCAGGGTCTTTGACTATGTTGTGGTGGGCGGGGGCACGGCCGGTTGCGTGCTCGCGGCGCGCCTGGCGGAAGATCCGGACGTCTCGGTGGCGCTGCTCGAGGCTGGAGGCCCGCCTCGTCGCGTCCTCGATGTGCCGCTGCTCGGGTTATGGGCGTGGTTGAAATTCCCGCGGCGTTACTGTTTCCAGGATCTGACGGTGCCCCAGCCGGCGCTCGGTGGCAGACGAGTGAACTGGCCGGCGGGACGTTTGATCGGTGGCAGTTCAGCGGTCAACGCGATGATCTACAACCGGGGCCACCGGGCCAGTTACGACCGGTGGTCCAACGTGGCGGGGCCCATGTGGACGTACGAGGCCCTTCTGCCGTACTTCAAACGCGCCGAAGATCGTGAGCGGGGCCTCTCGCAGTGGCACGGCGTGGACGGGCCCGTTGCCGTCTCAGAATCGCGGCACCTGATCGAACTCGCCGGCGCGTTTGTCGCCGGCTGCCACGAGGTGGGCATTCCGGCCACCGACGACTTCAGCGGGGCCCAGCCCGAGGGCGCCGGGTACTGCCAGTTGACGCAGCGCGCGGGCCGGCGATCGAGTGCCGCGGAGTATCTCGAGCGCACGCCGGGCGGCCCCCGGGTGTCGGTGCACCTGCGAACGTCGGTGACGCGCCTGACGTTTGAGCGCGACCGCGCCACCGGCGTCGAGGCCCGCGTCGGCGGTGCGACCGTGTTTATCCGCGCGCGGCAGGAAGTGGTTCTGTGTGCGGGCACGCTGCGTTCGGCGCAGATCCTGCTGCTGTCGGGCATCGGGGCCGCTGACGCGCTTGGGCGGCTCGACATTCCCGTGGTGGCCGATCGGCCCTCGGTGGGCGCCAATCTGCAGGACCATGTGCGCGTGCCGGTGTTACGTGCGTTTGGCGGCGCCAACCCGACCAGTCCCGGTCGGCTTGCGCGCGCCGGTGTGGAGTACGCGCTCGCACGGCGCGGCCTGCTGACCTCGAATGTGTGCGACGCCGCCGCGATCGTACGACTCGACGCCGATGCCGCGGTGCCACAAGTGCGGATCATTCCGCACTGGAGGGCGCCCAGCCAGGGGCATCGGGCTGCGGTGGACTTCGAGGTTGGCCTCATCGATCCGCGAAGTCAGGGGCGATTGACGCTCACGTCGCGCGACCCCGAGAGCCCTGTGGCCGTGGACCCGGGGTATTTGTCGGCGCCCCAGGACGCGGCGATTCTGGCACGCGGCATCGCCCTTGCGCGCGCCATCGGCGACAGCCAGCCATGCCGGCGCGCCGGCGTGGGTGATGAGATGCAGCCCGGCGCGGGCGACGTCGGTGAATACCTGCGCGACCATGCCGACACGGCGTTTCATCCGGTGGGCACGTGCCGGCTTGGGATGGATCCCGATGCGGTGGTGGATACGGAGTTACGTGTGATCGGTGTCAGCGGATTGCGCGTGGCCGATGCGTCGGTGATGCCGACCACCGTGGCTGGACACGCACAGGCGGCCGTGATGGCCATCGCCGAGCGCGCGGCAGATCTGATCGCCGCTCGGCCGGCCCGTCGTCAGATGGTTGCGGGCGGCGCGGGGTCGGCCGGCACGTCGGTTGCCGGCGGGGCCACGTAGTAGAGGATGCGCTGGCAGCTGTCGCACGGCAGGATGCTGTCGTTGCGACGCACCTGCTGCTCAACGTGGGGACGCAACCGCACGTGACACGCGGTGCAGTGCCCGGCCACCATTGCGGCCACGGCCAGGCCTTTGCGGCTCTTGAGGATCTGATCGTACTTCGCCAGCATCGCGGCCGGCACGGCGGGCGTCGCGGCAGCGCGCTGGCTCGCTAGTTGCGCCAGTTCAGCGTCCAGGGCCTTGCGGTCCACGTTCATTGCGGCGCGTTCGGCGTCTGCGGCGCGGCGCCGATCGGCGAGCACGCCCTCGGCATCTTTCAAGGCACTGTTGAACGCATCAGCCTCGTCCATCAACGCGAGAATCTGATCCTCAAGCGTGGACTTGGTGGTCTGGGCCACTTCGATTTCGTGGTTCAGCGCCTGGAATTCCTGGTTGGTTTTGACGGCGGCTTTGTGTTCCTCGAACTTGGCCATGCGCCCGTCGATGGTGGCCACGTCTTTTTCGAGTGTGCGGCGTGCCGCGGCGTTTGCTTCGACCTTTGCCCTGGCCTCGTCCACCAGGGCCTTGGCGGCGGCCACCGCCGTATCAAGAGCCCGTTCCGCGGCGGGCATGTCGTTGATTCGCCTGCGCGCCGCATCGGCGGCCGTATCGAGCGCCTGCAGCGCAATCAGGGAAGTGAGGGCCTCAAGCATGAACGACTATCTTACCTCCCCGACATTTCGCCACTTCCGGCCCATTTCGCCATTTGTGGCATTTCGCCACTTCCGGCGCATTTCGCCATTTGTGGCATTTCGCCCATTTCGCCATTCCTAAGTGGGCCCTCCAGGACTCGAACCTGGAACCAACCGGTTATGAGCCGGCCGCTCTAACCATTGAGCTAAGGGCCCACATTCAAATGGCGAAATGGCCGAAATGCCACAAATGGCGAAATGTGCCGGAAATGGCTTAGTGTCTCGGACACCGCCGCGTCCGAGGCTAACGACCCTCGAGAAATGGCTTCAGCCTTCGGCTCCGCGAAGGGTGGCGCAGCTTCCGAAGCGCTTTCGCTTCGATCTGCCGAATCCTCTCACGCGTGACTGCGAAGCTCTGGCCGACTTCTTCGAGTGTGTGTTCTGAGCCTTCGCCGACGCCGAAGCGCATCTTGATGACCCGCTCTTCGCGCGGTGTCAGGGTGCGCAGCACGGAGTCGGTCTGCTCCTTCAGGTTGAGGTTGATCACCGACTCGGCCGGAGACAACACGTTGGTGTCGGGGATGAAGTCGCCCAGATGCGAATCTTCCTCTTCACCAATCGGCGTTTCGAGCGAGATGGGTTCCTGCGCAATCTTCAGGACCTTGCGGACCTTCGACACCGGGATGTCCATGCGCTGCGCGATCTCTTCCGAGGTCGGCTCGCGGCCCAACTCCTGCACCAGCGCCCGCGACGTGCGGATGAGCTTGTTGATGGTCTCGATCATGTGCACCGGGATGCGGATGGTGCGCGCCTGGTCGGCAATGGCACGCGTGATCGCCTGCCGGATCCACCACGTGGCGTACGTGGAGAACTTGTAGCCGCGCCGGTACTCGAACTTGTCCACGGCCTTCATCAGGCCGATGTTGCCTTCCTGGATGAGGTCCAGGAACTGCAGGCCGCGGTTGGTGTATTTCTTCGCGATGGACACCACGAGGCGCAGGTTCGCTTCGACGAGTTCCTTCTTCGCCTGCTCAGCCTGCGCTTCGCCCTCGAGGATGGTGCGCAGCATGAGCGTGAGGTCATCGGTGGGCTGTTCAAGCTTCAGCGCCATGACCTTGATTTCCTTGCGCAGCTCTTCCTTGTGCTTGAGCAGGATCTTCTTTTCTTCCTCGCGCAGCTTCTTCTGCTTGCCCTTGGGTTCCAGCTTCTGATCGATCTGCCGGACTTCCTTCTGCTTCCACTGGATGTCTTCGACGGCCGACTTCAGGCCTTCGATCAGCCGGCGTTTGACCAGCTCGGTGAACTCGATCTTGCGGATGGCGCGTGACGTGGCCACCTTGGCGCGCAGAATCTTCCAGCGGGCCTTGCGGTACTTCCGCTTCTCGGCCTTGGGAACGTCGCCGACCTTTTCCTCAACCTTGACCGCGTTCTCCTGCGCCAGGCGCACGGCATCCAGCTGCTTCTCAAGCTGCTTGCGCCGGCGTTCAAGTTTTTCGTCCGTGATTTCTTCTTCGTTGAAGACCACCAGCTCGCGGATGGTGCGTTCGCCTCGCTTGAGCTGCTCGCCCATCTCCACCACTTCCTGCGTCACCTTGGAGGTGCGGGAAATGAGCTTGATGACCGTGAGCTTGCCGCGTTCGATCCGTTTGGCGATCGCCACTTCACCCTCGCGGGTCAGCAGCGGCACCGTGCCCATCTCGCGCAGGTACATGCGCACCGGGTCGTTGGTCTTGTCGAGTGCGCCGGGCGTCAGGTCCAGCTCGCTGCCGCCGCCCTCGGTCTCCTCGCCGCCGACCTTTTCGTCGCGGTACGTCTTTTCAGAATCCACAATCTCGATGCCGGCCGCGCCAAAAGCGCTGAACAGGTCGTCGAGTTCTTCAGCCGACGTCACATCGGCGGGCAACAGCTCGTTGATTTCCTCATAGAGCAGGTAGCCCTTCTCTTTGCCCATGGCAATGAGCGCTTTGATTTCGTCGTACTTTTCCTCAATGGACAAGGTATCTCTCCTGGCGTCGCGTTAACCGTTCAAACTCTCGAGCCGCTGCAGCAGCTCCAACTTCCGTGCCCACAGTTCCGCAAACTGCGGGTTGTTTCCTGTGCCCGATGATGCCTGCAGGCGATCGATCTGTTCCTGCACCTCGGACCGTTCCCGTTCCAATCGCCGCCGCTTCAGGGCGTTCACACACTCGGTCGGCGGCGCCGCCGCTTCGGTGGACGCCGCGCGCGCCAGCAACGCCCGCTCGCCCTCGTTCAGCCGCTCCTGCAGCAGATCAGGCAGCACGTCGGCCGGCATCTCGGCCAAACTCTGCGCCATCAGGAACACCGGCGCCGACATCAGGCCATCCAAATCGCCGGGCTCGAGGTGCGCCAGCGCCGCAAGCCCTTCCACCGGCTGATGCACCAGCGTCCACAACAACCCCTGCTCCGCGGCCAGCAACCGCACCGTGACCGGAACCGCGATGGCCGGCGCTTCGGTCTTCCGCTGCGCCGCGGCTTTCCGGATTTCATCCCGCACCACGGCTTCGGTGATGCGCGCCTTGTGCGCCAGCCGATCCGCGAACTGATCGCGCGCCGCCGCGTCGGGAATGGTCGCGGCCACCGACAACATCTGCCCGATGAACATCCGGCGGCCCTCGGGCCGGTTCAAGTCGAGCCGCTCGGCCGCGCGATCCAGCAGAAACTCCAGATACGGCCGCGACGCCTTCAGGCGCTCGGTATACGCGCGCCCACCGGCCTTCCGGATGTACGTATCGGGGTCGCTGCCTTCCGGCAGCAGGGCCACATTGACCTGGAACCCTTCAGCCACGAGGAGCTCGGAAGACCGCACCGCTGCCCCCTGACCAGCCGCGTCCGGATCAAAACTAAGGACGATTTTCCCGGCAAACCGTTTCAGCAGCTTGGCCTGGGACACCGTCAACGCCGTGCCGCTCGAGGCCACAACCGGAGTCATTCCAGCCTGCCAGACCTGAGCCAAGTCGAAGTAGCCTTCGACGAGCACACAGTAATTGTGCTTCCGAATGGCCCCTTTCGTCACGTCCAACCCGTACAAAGTCCGACCTTTTGTATAAATTGGCGTTTCCGGCGAATTCAGGTACTTGGGCACTTGCCCATCATCCAGGGCCCGCCCGCCAAAACCAATCAGCGCCCCAGTATCCCGGCGAATCGGAATCATCAGCCGGTGCCTGAACCTGTCCGCCACCCGGCCGTCGTCTCGCTCCATGACCAGCCCGGTCTTGATTTGCAGGCCCAGGGGCACTTTTCTGCCCGCAAACAGGCTGTGGAGCGTGTCGCGCCCTGCCGCCGGGGCATATCCATACCCAAACATCCCGATCGTGGCTTCGGTCAGGCCGCGGGTTTCGAGCTCCCGCCGCGCCCGCACGCCGGCCGGTCCGGCCAGCTGTTCCAGGTAAAAAACCTGCGCGTCTTCGTGCAGTTTGACGAGCGCCTCGCGCTCGGCAGACGCCACCCGGTCTTCCTGCCCGTCCACAACCTCAGGGATGGTCATGCTGGCCCGCTGGGCCAGGTACCGGATGGCTTCAGGGAAGGTGATTTTCTGGTGCAGCTCCACGAACTTCACCACGTCGCCCTTGGCGTCGCAGCCAAAACACTTGAAGAAGCCCTTGTCCTGGCTGACGGTGAAGGAGGGCGATTTTTCGGTGTGGAACGGGCACAGGCCCTTCCAGCTGGCGCCGGCCTTCTTGAGCGGCGTCACGTCGCCAATGATGGCAACGATGTCGGTTTGGGCCTTGAGGTCGTCAAGGAAGGTCTGTGGAAACAGGGCCATCAGTCCTTCAACTCCACAATGGTCGCGCCCGCCCCACCTTCGTTATCAGGGGCAGGGCCGACGCTGGCCACCAACGGGTGCTCGCGAAAGAACTTCGCCATCGCCTCGCGCAGCCGCCCGGTACCGTGTCCGTGTACCACGCGAAGCCGCCGGGTATCGCTGAGCAGCGCCGCGTCCAGGAACTTTTCAGCCGCGTCGGTGGCCTGGTCCACGGTCTTGCCGATGATCATGAGCTCGCGCACCGCGCTCACCATATCTGACGGCGCTGGCGTGCGCACACCGCCGGTGGCCGGTGTCTCGGGTGTGGCCGACTTACTTGCCTGGCGCAGGCCGCGCCACGCCACCTTCATTCGCTTGCCGCGAATGTCCACCTCGGCGAGTTTGCCCGACACGCCCGTCACCACGCCATTCGCACCGAAGGCGGGGACGAACACGCGGTCGCCCGCCGCCGGTACGGTGGAGAGCGCAGGACTCGCGTCACTCGCCTCAGACGCGTCGCCGGCCTTGGCGAGCGACTCAAGTGCGGATCGTCCCTGCACGCGCAGTTGGCCGATCTCACCCGTCGATACGGGCGCGGTGCCGGCGGCGCCTCGCTGCTCGGCGGAGTGCACCAGCGTCTGCGCCTTGGTCTTGACCTGCGCCACCACGCGATCGATCTCGGCGCGGGCCTCGCGCAGCTTTTCGTTGACGCGGTCATCCAGGCGCTTGCGCAGCACTGCCTCGCGTTCGGTCACCTGGGATTCGCGCGATGTCAGCGCCTGTCGTTCCTCGGCCACACGCTGACGCTCATGGGCCACCGTCTGGCGTTCCTGGTCCAGCGCCGCCAGTTCCTGATCGACGCGCGCGAGGTGCGCCACCAACTGGCTCTCGCGATTCGAGCGCCTGCTGCGCGCGGCCGCGATCACGGACGCGGGCATCCCGAGGCGTTCAGCAATTTCCAGCGCAAGGCTCCGTCCCGGCGCGCCGTACACGAGCCGGAATGTCGGCGCGTACGTCTCGGGCACAAACCCCATCGCGGCCGCCACAATGCCGTCCGTCGTCGCCGCGTACGACTTCAGCGCATCATCATGCGTCGTCGCCACGAGGGTGGCGCCGCGCTGGCGGAAGTGTTCGATGACCGCGGCGCCCAGGGCGCCACCTTCCACGGGGTCAGTGCCGCCACCGACCTCGTCGAGCAGCACGAGCGCGGGCAGCACCAGGGCGCGTTCCATTTCCACGATGTGTGCGATGCGGGCGGAGAAGGTGGAGAGGCTGGCGGCGATGGATTGGTCGTCGCCGATGTCGGCGAAGATCGATGCGAACGGCGTCAGCGTACTGCCCGGGTCCACCGGGATATGGAGCCCGGCCTGCGCCATCAGCGGCAGGAGCCCCGCGGCCTTGAGGGCCACGGTCTTGCCGCCGGTGTTAGGGCCCGAGATCACGAGCGCCCTGACCGGCGGAGTGATGAGGATGTCATTGGGTACCGCCGTGGTACCTAAAACGACCTCTGAGGTCGTTTTTTTTATGAGAGGGGGAAAAAAAACGACCTCTGAGGTCGTTTTAGGTGGGGGGGCGCCAAGCAGCGGGTGGCGCGCGCCGCGGAGTTCGAGGCGGCCGTCGGTGGCGAGGGCCGGCGCGATGGCGCGCATGCGCGCGGCGAGGCGCGCCTTGGCCTGCAACAAGTCCAGCTCGCTGGCCACGTGCAACGTGGCGTCGAGTTCATCGGCACGCGATCGATATCCATCCGTGAGTTCGAGCAGGATCCGGTAGACCTCCGCCTTTTCCCGGTCGGCCAGCGCGACAATTTCGTTGTTGGTCTGCACCGTCGCAATCGGTTCCAGGTAGAGGCTCGCGCCACTGGAGGAACTGCCGTGGACGATGCCGGGGATGGCCCCCTGGTGTTCGGTTCGAACCACGAGCACGTAGCGTCCGCCGCGGTCGGCGACGATCTGGTCCTGCAGGTACTTGGCTGTGTCGCGGCCGCGCGTCAGTCGCTCAAGCGTGGTGCGCAACTGCGCGCGTTGCCGGCGCAGCGAGTCGCGAATGGCGCGCAGGGCAGGGCTCGCGTTGTCGGTGACATCGCCGGTTGGCGCGATGGCACGCCGCGTGGCGGTGGCCTCGTCGGCGAACGAGGCGGCTGATGCCGCCACGCCGGCGAGCAGTGGCGCGGTGCTGCGGGCGCGCCGTATGACACCACACACGCGGTCCACCGAATCGACGAAGTCGGCCAGACCGATCAGGCCCAGGGGTTCGAGTGGTTGTCCGCCCACCTGCAGGGCGTCCAGGAGATCGAGCAGGCCCTCGGGCGCGGAGATGTCCATGCCGTTGCCCGTCGTGATGAGCGCCACGGCCTCAGACGTGGCGTCAAGCCGATGCCGCACCTGGCCGGCGTCCGTGGAGGGCTCGAGCGACAGGGCGCGAGCGCGGCCGAGGGGCGTCAGCGTCTCGCGCGCCAGCGCCTCGCGAATACGGTCGAACTCCAGCGCCTTCAGGACAGCGGGTTGCATGGTAGGGGCCCCGGTCACCCGGGGAGCCTTCAATTATCGCACGTCACGCTATATTCTCTTGCCTGCTGGCCGGGGCCAGCTCTAAACGTTTTTTGCGAGGTGTGTATGCGATTTCGGTCCGTGTCTGTTATTTGTCTGTTCCTGTCCACATTGTTGGTGAGTTCCCCGGCGCTGGCGCAGCAGCGTCACGTCGTCACGCCTTCCGACATGCGTCAGGCTGTGGCCCAGAGTGCCGCGGCCCGGCAGCAGACGCGCGAGACCCTTCGCACCGTGCTGAAGGATTCGCAGGTGCGCGCCGTTGCGGCTCGGCTTGGCCTGAGCGTCACGCGCGCGGACAGCGCGATCAGCACGCTGTCGGATACGGAACTTGATCAGTTGGCGGGACCGGCGCGTGAACTCTCCACGCAACTGGCTGGTGGCGCCAGCACCATCGTGATTTCCACCACCACGGCGCTGCTCATCCTCATTATCGTGCTCCTGCTCATTGACTGAAGCCGGCCCCTGGCCGGACAGGACTGAGTCGACCCCGCGACCGGTCAGTCGTGCAGGACGACGCTGATCAGCGAGGGTTTGATCTTGAGCGTGCCGTTGTACTCGATGAGGCCGAGCTTGCGGAACTTGTTCATGAAGAAGTTCACGCGCGATCGGGTGGTGCCGATCATTTCGGCCAGCGTCTCCTGAGACACCCGTGGCACGGTGTGGGTCGGGTGGACCTGCCCATACCGTGCCAGCAGCAGCAGCGTGCGCGCCAGCCGCTTCTCGCTCGAATTAAAGAGCTGGTCCACCAGATCCGCCTCAATGCGGATATTCCTGGACAACATGTGCGCCAGGAATCTCGCGCCAAACGTGGGCTCCTCAAGCAGCAGGCGGTCCATTGTCGCCTTGTCGAGGATCATCACCGAACACGCGGTCGCTGCGGTGGCGGTGGCCATGCGCACCGACTGGCCGGCCATGATGCCTTCACCAAAGAAGTCGCCCTCGGTCAGCATCGCCACAACGGCTTCTTTGCCGATGTGCGAAAGCACCGAGACTTTGACCACCCCTTTTTGGAGGTAGCGGACATCCGCAGCCGCGTCACCCTGGGAAAAAGATGACCTGTCCCTTCTTGACCTGGATGACCTTCCGTATCCCGCCAGCGGCGGCGAGGTACGGTTCAACAGCAAAGCCCGCAAGCGTGGCCGAGCCGACGACGGCCTTCTGTTTGCGCGCCATGTGTCCTCCCGCGCGCATTATGGCACTCGGGGGGTGCTGAGGGGGCAGGCCTTGTGCCGGTCAGCCGCGCAGGGGGTCGCGGCCCTGGATGACGCGGATCAAGATGACGATCACCGCGATCACCAGCAGGAGGTGAATCAGGGAGCCTCCCACGGGTACCACGAACGCGCCGAGGAGCCAGAGGACGAGAAGGACGATGACGATGGTCGAGAGCATAGCGGTCTCCTTTGAGTGACGAGTGAATCGGTTCTACGTCCCCGCGCTGTCGGGGAAGAGTGTGGTCCGGCCGCGGTGCTGGGCGGCGTGTGCGGTCGGGGCATGTTCGGTTTCCCGCTGGTCTTCGCAGTCGTGGCAGCGCACCGCAAACGGCAACGCCCGAAGGCGCCGTTCCGCGATGTCATCCCCGCAGTCAGCGCAGGTGCCGTAGTGGCCCGAGTCGAGCCGTACGAGCGCCTCCTCGATTTTGGCCAGCGTGGCAGCCCGCATCTGGAGCAACGCGAATTCCAGACTGTTCTGGATGTCGGCATCCGACGTGTCGAGTGAGTCGCCCACGTCGCGCGCACGCGGGGCCCGGCCCTCACGGACACGGCCTTCCACTTCCACCTGTCGCTCACGTCTGTGGTCCAGGAGCATCTGTCGCAACGCCGCAGATCGAATCTTCGTCATGGTCATGTCGGAATCTCCCTGCGGTCAGTGGCTGTCGCGTTTGTTCACGGCCTGGATTTCGTGCAGTGTTCGCCGCATTTCCTCGACCACCTTCATGTGCTCAAGCGTGACCTTGAGGGTTTCGGCGGTCGCGCGAACGGCCTCTACCGTGGCGTGGCGCGCCGCCTCAGCAGACACCCGCGCCCCCTCACCGGCCGTGCGCGCGAGTTCCGCCAACTCCCTCAATCGCTCCCGGTCCTGCCGGGTATGTTCGGCGGTCTCCCGGGCGCGTTCCGCGTCATCAAACATCGCGTCCCTACTTTCCACCGGTCGGCAGGTTGATCAGGTAGTGATTGCCGCCGTGCACCAGCCACACGCGCAAGTAGTCGCCGCCCTTGAGCGGCTCCACACGCACCGCGGCGGTCTTGCGTGGCATCTTGGCCATCGTGCGCATGTCCTCGGCGGACACCACGCTTGCCAGCTCACGGCCCGCGACGGTGCCCCCCTTGACGAACTCCACCCAACGTTCGGCCTCGGGCCCCTGGCCCACCACCGGCGTGACGCTCGCTGTGCTGAGCCTGACCTGATAGGTGCCGGCGGGCAGGGCCTGCCCGTCGGCCTTCACCGCATGCGTGAGACGCACGGTGCCCAGCGTCGCCGTGGACGTGGTCTGCGCCCACACGCTCCCTGCGCCAAGCGCAATCACCCCGGCCGCAATCGTGTTAAGTAGACGCATCTGAGTGCTCCTGTAGTGAGACATGGTTAACGCACCACCGACACGACAAGGGCTGCGCGGCGGTTGAGCCGGCGAGTCTCTTCACGTTCGTTGTCGTGCCTGGGACGCTCTTCACCAAAACTGACCACGGTGAGGCGGTCGCCGCTCACGCCGCGCGAGACGAGATAGTCGCGCACCGCTTCAGCGCGACGGTTGGCGAGGGCCATGTTGTATTCCGACGTGCCGATGTTGCACGTGTGGCCTTCCACCTGCAGTTTCAGTTCGGGCGATTCCTTCATCGCGGTGATGGCGCCGTCAAGCACGGCCAGGGCGTCGGGACGCAGCATGTTCTTGTCGTAGTCGAAGTGCACGTCCTCGAAGGTGTATTCCTTGACGGCCGGCCGGACGACCTGCACGGTCACGTCCGCGCTGGCCGTGAGTCCGCCCGGGTCCGTCACGGTGACGGTCATCGGCACGGGCCCGACGACCATCGGTGCCGTCCAAATCGTCTGCGCCGAGGCCGGGTTCGCCAGCGAACCTGCATTGGTGACCCAGCGATAGGTCAGCGCGTCACCATCGGGATCCGCGCCAATGCCGGTGATGGTTGACGTCTTGCCCACTTCCACGGTGCAGGGGTCGCAGGTGGCGCGAACGGTGGGCGGCCGATTCACCGGCGCTGCGGCGGGGGCCATCACGATGGCTGCCGCTTCGACGGGCGGCGGTGGCGCGATCGCCGTGTACTTGCGAACACCAGGGTGGTAGCCAATGCGCGCCTGGATGCCGAGCTTGTCGCGGAAGCCGTTGTTGCCAACGATCCGATCCTCAACCGCGCTGGACCAGTTCAATCCGCCGCCGGCAAAGAACCCGCTGGAAGACTGCCACGTGAGGCCCAGGGCCGCGTACATCGGATTCTTGACCGTCGAACTAATCGGCGCAATCGATCCATCCTCGGCCACGAACCCTGCGGGGGCCGTCAGGACACTGTCGCCATACCGCTCTCCGTGCAGTTCTGCGGTCAGGCGAATGGGCGAGCGGCTGAACACCGCGGCGCCGATGCCCCAGCGGATGCCGTTGCTCAGCTCGAACCCATCGGGATCGCCGCGCATGATCAGGCCGGCCGTGGCCGTCAGTTCCACCAGACGCGCCTCGCCGCTGGCGACGAGGTCCACGGTGTAGTCGGCCTTGCCGCTCGACGCGCCCGTGTCTTCATTGCCCATGGGCAACTTCACGCTGCCCCTGACCGCCAACGCCATTGGCCGGTTGTCGGCCTGCGACATCAGGTTGATTTTGGCGCCCACGCGCAGGTCGCCCCGGCTCGATCCGGTCCACTGCTGTCGCACGAGCGGGTTGTCGTTCGTGATGCCCCCGCCCGATCCGGGATCCGCCGGAGCGAAGAACAGGGGCCGGGCATCGCGGTCGATCCGGGTGAGCGTCGTCCAGCTGCCGAACACTTCCACGCGGTCACGGACGCCAACGGCGAACGAGAGCGGGAAGTTCGACACGTCGGTGAAGCCCTGACCGAAGTCGGCGTTGGCGCGATACAGGCTGAGCGACCACTTGCCGTGAGGCAGGATCTCCGCCGTGGGCAGGAACCAGAGGCCGGTGTCGCCACTCACCGAGACGGTGGCAGGGCGCGTGTCGGAGACGGGTCTGGCGTCCTGCGACTGCGCCGTCGCCGTTTGGGCGGCCGCGCTCGTAATCGAGGCCAGCAGCAAGAGGAGAGCGAACAACATCCGGCGCATGAGCAAATCCTTTCAAGGCGGACGAGACAGTCCGCGCATTCATCCTAGGGGGGCGCGCTATCGCTCGGCTGTACACTTGGGTACAGGTGTTACGAACGTCCGAGGACGACTCGAACGTGGTGCGTGAGGCCATCCTGGAGGATTGGAATCGCGCTCGCGTCCACCGGCTGGTCGTCGAGTGTCGCGTTCAGCACACCTCGACTGTGTTTGTCCGGGTTGAGGACGACGATGACGTAGGTCGCGCCGGGCAGCGTCCACGTGATGGTGTATTCAGGCCACGACGCAGGGATGCACGGGTCCACCATGAAGACGCCGCCTCGCCGCCGCAGCCCCAGCATGCTTTCGATGCCCGCGCGGTACAACCACGCCGCCGACCCGGTATACCAGCTCCAGCCGCCGCGGCCCGCGTGCGGCGCCCGGCCGTAGACGTCACCAGCCACCACATAAGGTTCCGCCTTGTAGCGGGTGACCTCGGCCGCAGTACGGGAGTGGTTGATGGGGTTGAGCATGTGGAACAGCTCCGCTGCTTCGTCTCCACATCCGAGTTTCGCCAGAGCCATCACCACCCAGATAGCGGCGTGCGTATACTGCCCGCCGTTTTCCCGCACACCAGGCGGGTAGCCCTTGATGTAGCCGGGGTCCTGGGCGGAGGTGTCAAAGGGCGGCTCGAAGAGCAAGACCAGCTTGGGGCCGCGTGCGATGAGGTGCGCGCGGACGGCGTCCATCGCGCGCTCGGCATACCGCAGCGGGACGGCGCCCGAGAGCACGGCCCACGACTGCGCGATCGAATCCACGCGGCATTCGTCGTTCTGCGCCGAGCCGAGCGGCGAGCCGTCATCGTAATACCCGCGTCGATACCACTCGCCATCCCAGGTCAGTGCCAGTTGTGAGGACAGCCGTTGGGCGCCGGTCCGGTAGCGGCGCGCCCGATCGGGCTCGTGCCGCGCGTCACACAGGGTCGCAAAGTCCACGAGCACGCCGTGGAGGAAAAATCCCAGCCATGTGCTTTCGCCCTTGCCGCCATGGCCCACCCGGTTCATGCCGTCGTTCCAGTCGCCACTGCCAAACAACGGAAGGCCATGGAGCCCGGCGGTGTGGCCGCGATCAATCGCGCGCACGCAATGTTCGAACAACGTGCCGTGGTGGGACGCCACTGCGGGCGCCGCGTACATGTCCTCCTGGCCGCTCGCCAGAGGCGGGGCCGTCAGGTACGGCACTTGTTCGTCCAGCACGCCCGTGTCGCCCGTGCAGCGGACGTACTCGGCCACCACGTGGGGCAGCCACAACATGTCGTCGGAACACCGCGTGCGGATGCCGCGTCCGGCGGGTTCGTGCCACCAATGCTGGACGTCGCCCTCCACGAACTGTCGCCCGGCCGCGCGCAGCAGATGCGCGCGCGCCAGGTCTGGTCGCGCGAATACCAGCGCCATCACGTCCTGCAGCTGATCGCGAAAGCCGTACGCGCCCCCGGGCTGGTAGTAGCCGCTCCGCGTCCACAGGCGGCAGCTGATGGCCTGATACAGCAACCATCCGTTCAGCATGGCGTCGAGCGAATCGTCCGGCGTACGCACCTGCACCGTCGAAAGCGTCGTGTTCCAGGAGGCCTGCGCCCGGTCGCGAGCCAGGACGGCCGCGGCCACACCGGCGTGCCGCGTAATCAGTGCCCGCGCCTCCGACAGATCGGCGCCTTCGCCAAGCAGGAACACCAGGCGGCATTGCCCCCCGGGCGGCACCTCGCATCGGAGGTGCACGGCGGCGCACGGGTCCAGCCCGGCGCCCAGTCGGCCCGAGAGCGTCGCGTCCTGCAGTGCTGCCGGCCGCGACAAGTGTCCCTGTCTGCCAATGAACGACGTGCGATCTCCGGTCACCGACACCGCCGGCTCGCTCGCGTGCAGGAACGCGACATGATTTGCAAAGTCGGGGTTGTAGGCGTTCCTGGCGACGACCGAACCATTCTTCGAATCGAGTTCGGTCACCACCTGAAGGTGGTGTCCTTCCCTCGGGGGGCCCAGCACCCATTCGTTGTACGCGATGACGCTCAGCGTCCTCACTCGATCCCCGGTGTTGGTCAACGTCAGCAGTGAGAACTTCACCGGGTCGTCGGCGTCGACGAACACATCCAGTTCATGGGTGATGCCGTGCGTCGCTCGGGCGAATCGCGTCAGGCCCGCTGAGTGCGTGATGACACATCGGCCGCTGCGGGCGCTGCGGATCATGGGGCCGGGCGTTGGGGTCCACGCGTCTCCGGTTTCGTCGTCCCTGATGTAAATCGCTTCGCCGGTGGGGTCGCTGACGGGGTCGTTGGCGAATGGTGTCAGGCGGTTCTCGCGGCTGTTCCCCGACCAGGTCTGCGCGGCTCCCGAGGCAGTCACGATCGTGCCGAAACCCGGATTGGCGATCACGTTCGCCCAGGGCATCGGCGTCTCTTCGTCGCCTTCGAGGACGATGGCGTAGGCGCGGTCGTTGTCGGCAAAACCGCCGCGCCCATTGGCATGGTCGAGCACCGGGATCTCGACCGGTGTGTCCGCGAACACCTCCTGTGCCGGTCTCGACGTCACGAGGGCCACCGGCGCCGCCGTGACGGGCGTCGCCTTGTCGAGCTGGGTGCGCAGGTCGCCGTCGTCTCCGCGGAGCACGGCGCTGGCCACCGCTTCGAGCACGCCCCGCTCGGCGTCTGACATGCCGTCAGAGCGGAGCAGGTATGCGCCGCCTGGCTTGGCTTGCCACGTCGTCCACGGGCCTTCGTTGAGGACGGCCGTGAGCGCGGCGTGCAGGTCGTCCTGATAGCCGATCGGATGTTCGTTGATGATCACGACATCAGCCATCAGGCCCTTGAGGCGCCAGTACTCCTGAGCCTGCAGCACCTGACGCACGAGTGTCACGCTCGCGGCGCCGACCATGCGGACGAGCAGGATGGGGTAGTCTCCCGAAATCGCGTGTGGCCAGAGCCCGGGTTGCCCCAGCGTGTTTGTGCTGATCACGTGCGCATCGGCCCGCATGGATCCGTCGGTGCCAAGCACGCGCGACACCAGTCGCTCAAAGAGCAGCGCCTCGTCACCGGAAACTCCCAGGTGCCCGAGGGCGCTTTCCGCGCGTGTTCGGGCCAGCGTGAACGTCCGGGCGGAGGCGGCGAGGTCGTGATACTTGCGGGCCAGTGCCTCGACCGTCGCCCGGTCGGATGCCATGCCCGTGGAGTAACACAGACGCGCCGTGCCGCCGGGTGGCAACCGGATGCGCTGGCGCAGGCTGACAATCGGATCCAGCACAATGCCCGTGGTGCCCGACAACGTGCGTCCGTCGAGCGCCTGCGGATTGTGCGGCGTGCGGCCGCGGCCCAGGAACCGTGCGCGATCGGTTTCCCACTCCAGCGGCCCCTGCGGACGGCCTTCGAGACTCAGGGCGTGAAACGCCCAGGCCTCGGCGTCGCGCGGATCACGGCGGCGCCGGTGGCACACGAGCGCGCTGCTGTTCGCGTGGTACTCGGTCTCGACGAAGAGTTTGCCAAAGGCCGGGTGCGCATGGTCGTTTTGCGCGGAGGTCAGCACGATCTCCGCATAACTGGTGACGTCGATCTCCCGCATGCGATTGCCGTGGTTACGCATGGTGAGGCGCCGCACTTCCACGTCGTCTTCGGTCGAGACCGCGATCTCCAGATGTGTCGACAATCCGTCGTCGCGCCTGCGGATGCCGACACGGTCGGGCGAAAACGTGACGGAGTAGTCCTCTGGTGTGACGCGAGTGGGTTGATAGGCAGCTGACCAGACCTGGTCGCTGCGCACATCGCGAAGGTAGATGAACTGGCCGTCGGCGTCGCACGTGGCGTCCGGGCCCCATCGAGTGACCGGGAGGCCATTCCACGCGCTGCCGCCCCCGCCGGCATTGGTAATCGAGGTGACGTAGTGGCCGTTCGACAGGAACTGTGTATGGGGGACCTCGGTAAACGGCGTTGGGAACCGACGGACCGGGATCGAGACGAGCGGGACGATGGGCCGCACTTCCTCGTTCGGGCGCGGCACTATCGTCGCCGCATCGCGGGGGACGCGCTCCTGCAGCAGCAGTTCGGTCGCCTTCACGCGGGCGTCGGAATGGAAGCGCTCGATCATGCGGTCGCCCCCGAGCGCGTTGGTGATCGCGAGCAGGATCATCCCCTGGTGGTGCGCCATATACGTGTGCACCACCACGCCGACCGTGGATGTCACCGGGTGGCCGGCGTCCGGGCGATCGGCGCCACGCCTGGTGTAGTCGATGGCGTCGACGAATCCGTACTCGCCCTCGAGGCCGTCCCTGCCGAGGCGGCGCAGGTTGTCGGTGCTGGCAATCGGGTCAATCGCGAGGGCCAGCGCCGACGCATACGGGGCCACCACCACTTCGTCGCCGAGCCCGCGTTTCATGCCAAGCCCCGGAATACCGAACGCCTTGTACTGGTACTGGCCGAGTCGATCGACGAGGTTGTAGGCGGATTCCGAAATGCCCCACGGCACGCCGATGGCATCGGCGTAGGCGCGCTGGCGCCGCACGACAAGCCGGCACGAGTCGTCCAGCAGCGTTTCCGGCGAGGACCGCATCAGCAGCAGGGGCATGAGGTACTCGAACAGGGTCGCGCTCCACGAGAGCAGCACCGGTGATCCGCGCAGGCTCGTGGTGGGACGGCCGAGATGGAACCAGTGCTTTTCGGGCACATCGCCCTTGGCGATCGCCATGAAGCTGGCCAGCCGCGCTTCAGACGCCAGCAGGTCATAGGACGCTGTGTCGAGACGTCCCAGATGGTCCGCATCGGCCAGGCGATACCCGATGGCGAAGAGCCGGCGCTTCGGGTCGTACAGGAACCGGAAATCCATCGCGTCAAACAAGGCCGTCGCGCGGGCCGCAAGGCTGGGCGCGATGTCGCGCAGTCCTGCGGCGATGGTGACGAGCGAACCCGCGAGATTGCCGCTGTCCACTGTGGACACGTACCGGGGCGACAGGGGCTCCAGCGTCTGCGTGTTGTACCAGTTGAGGAGGTGTCCTTCGTACCGCTGAAGGCGCTCGACGGTATCGAGCGTCGCATTGATGCGACGCAGGCACGTGTCCGCATCGATGAACTTCAGGTCGAAGGCGGAGAGCGTGGCGAGGAGCCCGAGCCCGATGTTGGTGGGCGACGTCCGGTGCGCGATTGTGGTTGCCGGTTGCACCTGGACGTTGTCGGGCGGCAGGTGCTGGTCCGTGTCGCCGACGAAGGTCTCGAAGTATCCCCAGGTCTTGCGGGCGATGGCCAGCAGGTACTCGCGGTCCTCGGGCGGCAGCGTGGCGCGACGCCGTGGCGTCGGCTGGCTCAGGCGGAAGGCAATCACCGGCGCGACAAACCAGAGCGCCAGAAAGACGGCGGCTACCGGCAGGGCCTGAGGCCGCAGGCCCATCACGGCGATCAACACACCAAACGCGATCATCGGGCTGGCCCGCATGTCGGTGGTGAACGTGCGCAGGCGCGTGGTGTTGACGCGAGCCGCGCTGTCCGCCGCCGTCTCCCACTCGAGCAGGCGCCGGTGCGTGATCACGATCCGCGCCAGGGTGACGACAATGGCGTGCAGGCGCTCGGCCGCGTCATGGGCCAGGAAGGCGATTTGCAGGCCGACGCGCGCGAGGGCCGTGTCCACGTCGTCAGACCGGGTGCGCATGAAGACGTGCCACGACTGCCCGGCGCGCGGCCCGCGGACCAGTGCCAGGATGCTGGCCACGCATGGAAAGACCAGCGGCAGCAGGGCCATCGCGGTCCAGGCTAGAGGCGAGCCCGGCAGGATGGTCCATCCGGCCACCAGCAGTATCAGCGTGGTGGGAGGGACAACGCTGCGGCGCAGATTGTCGAGAATTTTCCAGCGCGAGATGATCGGCAGGTGATTGCGCGTCCAGCCCTTGCGTGACCGCACCCACGGCAGCAACCATCCCAGGATCTGCCAGTCGCCGCGCACCCAGCGATGCTGCCGACGCGCGTGTGCCAGCACACTCGACGGATACTCATCGACCACTTCGACGTCGGTGACGAGCCCGGTTCGCGCGTAGAGGCCCTCAAACAGATCGTGCGAGAGCAGCGTGTTCTCGGGCACGCGGCCTTCGAGGGCTGCGGCGAAGGCGTCCACGTCATACAGGCCCTTGCCGGTGAAGATGCCCTCGCTGAAGAGGTCCTGGTACACGTCCGACACCGCCGTGGTGTACGGGTCCACGCCCGTGTGACCGGCGTAGGTGCGCGCAAAGAGCGATCCGGCTGCGCTGGCCATGGTCACGCTCACCCTCGGCTGCAGGATGCCGTAGCCACGGGTCACGCGGCCAAGCCGGCGATCGAACCGCGGTTGATTCAGCGGATGGGAAATGATGCCGATGAGTTCCCTGGCGGCATCGCGCGGCAGGCGGGTGTCTGAATCAAGCGTGATGCAGTAGCGGACCCGGGGCAACACGTCCAGCGCGCCCACCTGGGTCGAAAACGTGGTGTCGGTGGCACCGCGCAACAGGCGATTAAATTCTTCGATCTTGCCGCGCTTGCGCTCCCAGCCCATCCACGAGTGCTCGGCGGCATTCCATTGGCGATCGCGATGGAAGAGGAAAAACCGATCGGCATGATCGGGGCCGAGCTTCACGTTCAGGCCTTCCACCCCCAGGCGGGCCCGATCCAGGATGGCCTGGTCCCCCGGTGTCTCCTGTGCGGTGGTGTCGGAGAAGTCACTGAGGATCGCGAAGTGAATGCACCGGTCGAGATTCCCGAGCGCCAGCACTTCCATGTGATCGATGAGCTCATCGACGCGTGCCACCGACGTCAGGAGCGTCGGCACGATGACCATCGTGCAGGCGGACTCGGGCACGCCGTCGGCCAGTTCCAGGCGTGACAGCCGCCTGGGCAGGACCAGGCGCGTGACGAGATGCTGAATCGCGGCCAGCGCGACGTCGCTGGCGGGCACCAGCACCAGCAGGGCGGCGAGCACCCACCACGCGGGGCCACCGGCGCTGGCGGCGTAGGCCACCGCACCTGCCACGAGCAGGCCGGTGCCGACTGTGAGGGAGCCCAGGAACAACAGAGGGGCATGGCGCGCCAACCGCTGACGCACGCGGGTCCGGACCGGAGCCCGGTAGCCCAGATCGGCTTCGAGTGTGGGGCGCCCTCGGTCAACGAGGTAGTACCCGACATGCGCCGCCGCGTCAGCCACGGATCCGCTGGCGGCGGCCTCCCTGGCGAGTGTGATGGCGCGCCATGCGACGCGCCGCTGGTCTTCGCCGCACGGCTTCGCCATGGACTCAATCGCGCGTCGCTGGGCGTCGCGGCTCAGGAAGTCCATCCGGGCGTAGACGTTGGCCGGGTCGCACTGCAGGACTTGTTCCACCAGGCTGACGGCCTCGACATATTCCCGCCAATCCATCGAGGCGCACAGCCGCAGGCTGGTGACGGCATTTGCCACCGAGACCTGCGCCACGCCTTGCCGCTGGTGTTCGACGCGGATGGTTTCTTCCGCCGTTGTATGGAGCAGGGCGAGGTCGTCATCAAGCGTGAGGCGCATCGACGGAATCCGGAGGCCGTACTCACGGAACCGATGCAGCAACTGCACGATGAACGTCGGGGCGAACGCCTCCGGCAGTGCCACGAGATCGTCGATCGGGTCGTCGGCCTCGGTCATTTGCGACACGTAGGTGTCGGCCGCCAGCCTGGCCGTGCGATCCACAATCAGCGCCTCGGCAAGCCGCCGGAGGTTTTCAATCAGGACGAGCTTCAGCATGCTCGGCCAGGCCCAGAGCTCACCGATGGTCAGCGGCGCGATGCGCTGGTAACTGTGCAGGAACTGCAACAGCTGCTGGCGGTCCAGGCGGCTGTCGCTGTGGCGCACCAGTTCAAGCGCCAGCACGTACATGCGGGCCTGGCCGTCGTGTTCGCCGGTCGCGACCGTCGGCAGCGTGCGCGAGTACCGGCGCGGCAGGTTCCGGCGAATCTCCGTGATCTCGGCGATGACCAGCGGAAAGTTGTCGATGAGCCAGTCGGCGGCCGGCGCCACAAATCGTCCGGCCCGCACGTCGTCGGCCAGCGTGCGATAGGTGGCGCGCAGCAGGCGCACGTTGTCTTCGAACCGCGGGAACGTATCGCGCGGCCGGCGTCGTGGATTCGGATCAAGGAGCAGGCCGGCCGCAAGAACCCTGGCGCGGTCCTCAATGCGGTCGATGCTCAGCAGCTCGGCGCGCAGCGGTGGTTCCACCGCCGGCACGCGCCGGAGCCATTTCGTTGGCGGCGTCACGGGCCGCCTATCGCGTCAGCGTTTTTTCGATGGTGAGGGGCACTCGAATGTCGACGGGAGCCTTGAGCGTCATGGTGACCTCCGTGCCGGAGGGCAGGCTGACCTCCTTGCCCGTGGTGGTCAGTACCACGGCAGTGCCTGCGCCGCCTCCGATGACCGTGCCGATGATGGCGCCCTTCTTGCCGCCGAGGATGCCGCCAACGACTGCGCCCACGGCTGCCGGGGCGCCGATCGTGATGATGTCGTCCTTCTTTTCACTGGGTGCCACGCGGCTGATGCCCGCGACGATGGCGTACGGGTCGTCATGGCCGGTGATGGTCAGGGTACGGAAACGGAACGCGAGACTGGCACGGCCCTTTTTGGGGGACGGTTCAACCGCCGTGACGTCACCCTTGACCCGGCTTCCCACCGGCGCCAGGGTCATGCCGTCCACGACCAGGGCCTCCGTCAGGCGGCCTTCGACGGTGTCTTCAACTTTGCTGGTGCCGGAGTCAACACTGGTCTCCAGCCGCACATGCAGTGTGGCGCCTTCGGGCACGGTGTATTCCCGGTACCTGGCGGCCGGCGGCAGCACGACAGGCTTCGCCTCGGTCACCACCTGGACTTCTGCGATCGCCTCACGGGGCACCGACCGCACCGATCGGCCCACGTTGACCCTGACGTTTTGCGGGTCACGCTCGGCCAGTGTGCCCTGCACAACGCCGCCGTCTTCCTTGGTGACCGCCACTTCGGCCCCAATCGGGACCTTCTCTACGTCCACCGCCGAGGGTTGACCGCACGCGGCCGCGAAAGACAACAAGACGATTGATGACGTGAATCGAAGAGGGAAGGACATGTCATCCATGCTAGGCCTTCGGATCTCGCAGGGATGTGCAAGACGAGACACCGACCATTTGCGTCGATCTGCTACGGTCAATGAGTCGTTCTCTCCAACAAGGCAGGTGAATCGTGCGTATTCTTCGTGTTGCCGCATTAGCGGTGTGTGGTCTGATCCTTCCGGTTGTGGCCGCAGGGCAGGACTTTGGTGTCATGAATTCGGCTGAGACCATCAACAAGGGCAACGTCAAGCTGATGGCGAACCCGATCGTGGTTTTCGGCAAGGGAAACGCCGACAACGAAATCGGTGTGGCGCTGGTCGGCGGGTACGGATTCGGCAGCCGGTTCGATGTCGAGGCCAAAGTGGCCCTCTTCGACACCGATACGTTCTTCGGTGCCGACGCGGAATACTGGTTGGTGAACACCGGGCCGGTGAATGTGTCGCTGATCGGCGGCTTCCATCTGGACCGCGGCGACGGTGCCAATGCGAAGGGCTTTGACCTGACGGGCCTGGCCAGCGGAAAGATCGCCGATCGCCTGGAGTTGTACGGCGGCCTGGACTTTTCCCGGGTGTCCATCGACAACGCTAACTTCAGTTTCAACACGCTGCACCTGGTGCCGGGCATTGAGTACAAGGTCAATTCGAATATCGACTTCGTGTCGGAGTTCGGCCTGGCGCTCAACGACGACTCGCGGCACTATTTCAGCATCGGCATCGCCTACTACGTGCGCCCCCGCTGACCTTGGAGAACCGATACATGTCCCGACTTGCGAAACTTGCCGCACTGACCCTCCTGGCCGCAGGCGCCCTGGCCACCGGCGCCTGCGCTTCGACAAAATCCATCAACGAACTCCTGGCCGACCCGGCCCGTTACCGGAACCGCACGGTTCAGGTCTCTGGCGAAGTGGTTGACAGCTTTTCCGTGGCCAACCGTGGCGCCTACCGGATCGACGACGGCACGGGCGAGTTGTGGATCGTGTCTGAGGTGGGTGTGCCTCGCCGAACGGCGCGAGTCTCGGTCAAGGGTCGGGTCCGCGAGGGCTTCAACTTTGGTTCGCTCAGTGACGCGCTGAAGCTGCCTCCGGGCATCGCGGCCGGTCTCGTGTTGCTCGAATCGTCACACAAGGCGAAGAGGTAAACGTCGCCATGACGATCACACTCCCAGGTCTTCTCATCCTGCTCGTCATCGCCTGGGTGTGCGGTGCCGTCGGCAAGGCGCTGGCCGGCGGCGCCCGCGGCGGTCTCATCACATCCATCGTCGTGGGGTTCATCGGCGCCCTGGTGGGACCGTGGATCGCCGGGCAACTCGGCCTCGCCGAGCCGATGATGCTGCAAGTGGCTGGAGAATCGTTTCCTGTCCTCTGGTCGATCATCGGTGGGGCGCTGTTTGTGGCGCTCCTGCACCTGCTCTCCGGAAGGCGGTAGGGACTGATGGCGTGGCACCTTTCGCGACGGACGTCGGTGGTGGGCCTGACACTGTTGCTCGGCGCTGTGGCGCTCGGTGCGCAGACCGTGATCGTGGCGCCCGACAACAAGTACACGCCAGCCGAGGATGTCCAACTGGGCCGGGAGGCCGCAGTCCAGGTGGAACAGCAACTGCCGATCTTGCGCGAGGCGGACGTGACGTCCTGGCTCGAGTCGGTCGGCGGACGACTGGTCGCGAAGATTCCGGCGAAGTTCCGGCATTCGGAGTTCCGCTATTCCTTCAAGGTGGTGAACGCCGGTGAGATCAACGCGTTTGCGTTGCCCGGCGGTCCCTCGTTCGTCAACCGGGGCATGATTTCGCAGTCGCGCACCCAGGGCGAAGCCGTGAGTGTGCTGGCCCACGAGATCAGTCACGTCGCGCTCAGGCACGGCACGGCGCAGGCCACGAAGGCCACCAAGTACGAGATTGGCACTCTCGCGGGCGCGGTGCTGGGGTCGATCATCGGCGGCAAGTGGGGCGGGGTTGTCGCGCAGGGCTCGGAAATCGCGCTCGGCACCCATTTCCTGAAGTTCAGCCGCGAGTACGAACGACAGGCCGATCTGCTCGGGTCACATCTGATGGCCGCGGCCGGGTATGACCCCCGCGAGATGGCCAGCATGTTCAAGATCATCCAGTCGCAAGGCTCGTCAGGAGGACCGGAATGGCTGAGCAGCCATCCCGATCCAGGTAATCGATCCGACGCGATCGCCAAGGAGGCCGCGTTGCTGCGTATCGAAAACCCGGTGCGCGATACGCGCGCCTATCAGGCGGCGCGCACCCGGCTGAGCGGGCTGGCGCCGGCGCCCGCGCCCAGAACCGACGGCGGAGCATCGGGTGGGGGCACGGGCGGAGGCGGCACGACCGGGGGGACCCTCGATCCGGGCCGCGTGGCCGCGCCCGCCACATCGTCCACCTCGTACACCCAGGGCGACTTGTTCAGTGTGAGCGTGCCGTCGAACTGGCGCGAACTGCCCGGGAATGATTCGGTGACGTTTGCGCCGGACGGTGCGGTCGGCGAGGTGCAGGGCCAGGGTGTGGTGACACACGGCATGATCATCTCGGCGCAGGCGGGCGAGTCGCGTGACATCGCTGCGGCCACTGAGGCGTTCATCGCCTCGTTGGCCTCGAGCAACCCGAGCTTACGTCGAGACACCGGATACACGCGCGCGTCGCTGGGCGGTCGCGAGTGGCTTCGCACTACGCTCTCCAATCGGTCGGCAGGGACCAACCCAAACACAAACAACGACGAACGCATCGCGGTCTTTTCCCTCCTGCTCGAAGACGGGACGCTGTTCTACGCGCTCGGCATCGCGCCGCAGGACCGCTTCTCGTCGTATGACGCCACCTTCCGCAGGGTGGTGGGTTCGATTCGCTTCCTCCGATAAGCGGCTGGCCCCGTGCCGGGCCAAGCGGTGCCACGGTCGAAAAATGGGTTGCCTGTGCGACGCTCATCGCTCACTATCGAGCGGTACTTGAGACTGCGTCCTCCAGGAGTCCCTCCCATGGCCCGTTCGATTGCCCGTGTCGTCATCCTGTTTGTTGTTTTCACGTCCGCGGCCCTGGCGCAGAACCGCCGCGCGTTAACAGCCGCCGACTACGATCGCGCCACGAAGATGCTCGCACCCGCCCTGGCTGGGCTGGTCGTGGGAGGCACCGTGAACGCGACGTGGCTGCCCGACGGCCGGTTCTCCTACCAGCGGACGACCCTGACAGGCACCGAGAACGTGGTGGTCGATCCGGTCAGGCGCACGCGCGAAGTGGTGGCCACCCCGCCGGCCGGAGGCCAGACACCACCGGCCGCGGCCGGGCGCGGCGGTGGTGGCGGCGGTCGAGGTGGCCGCGGCGGCATGCAGATCACCAACAAGACGTGCGGCACCAATGTCACCGGCCTCAGCGGTCCGCCGCCTGCATCCATGTCGCCCGATGGCACGAGGGCGGTGTTCATCTGTGACTGGAACCTCTGGGTTCGTGATGTCAAGACGGGGCAGGATCGCCAACTCACAACCGACGGTGTGAAGGACTTCGGCTACGCCACCAGCAACGCGGGGTGGACCACGAGCGCCGCGCCGTCGCTGTCGTGGTCGCCCGACGGCAAGAAGATCGCGACGCAGCATCAGGACGAACGGAACGTCGGCGACATGTACCTGGTGCAGACGCCGGTCAACGGCGGGCATCCTGTGCTGCGGGCGTGGAAGTATCCGCTCGCGGGTGATCCGGTGGTGGCCATGATCACGCGCGTCATCATCGATGTGGACACGGGCAAGGTCACGCCCCTCCTGATGCCGCAGGACTTCCATCGCGCCATGGACGAGGACGACCTCGACATGTCCGAGTACCTCTGGAGCCCCGACAGTACGAAGGTCGGCCTTGTCTCCACGGATCGGTTCCACAAGAACTCCACGGCCAAGCTCGCGGACGTCACGACCGGGGAAGTCCGGACGCTTTTCACCGAAACGGAAAAGACGCACGTGCAGACACGCGTGCAGTGGCGGATTCTCTGGAAGTCGAGTGAAGTGCTCTGGTACTCCCAGCGCGAAGACACCGCGCAGATGTACCTTTACGACCTGAACACGGGCCAGCTGAAGAATCGCATCACCAGCGGCGTGGGCCCGATCACGAATATTGTGCGCCTCGACGAAGCGACGCGCACGATGTGGTACGAAGCGGTGGGGAAGGAGCCGGGGCAGGACCCGTACTACACGCACCTCTACAAGGTGGGGCTCGACGGCAGGAACAATGTATCGCTGACACCCGACAACGGCACCCACACGACGCAGATTTCGCCCGACGGCAAGTACGTGATTGACACGTTCTCGCAGCCGGACGTGGCGCCCGAGACGACGCTGCGGGATGGGGCGACGGGCGCGCTCATCATGCCGCTCGAGAAGGCCGACATCTCGAAGCTGCTGGCCACCGGCTGGAAGCCGCCGATGCAGATCAAAATGCGTTCGGCCGACGGCAAACACGACATCTACGGCGTGTTGTTCCGGCCGACGAACTTCGACCCGACGAAGAAATACCCGATCATCAATCAGGCCTACCCCGGACCGCAGTCGGGAAGCGTGGGCTCACGCGCGTTCTCGGCCGCGCGCGGCGATCGGCAGGCGCTCGCCGAACTGGGCTTCGTCGTCGTGAGCATCGACGGCACCGGCACGCCGAACCGATCGAAGTCGTTTACCGATGCGTACTACGGCGCGATGGGACGTCACAACACGCTGCCCGATCAGGTGGCCGGCATGAAGGAGCTGGCCACGCGGTATCCGTGGATCGATATCGACAAGGCGGCGATGTGGGGCCACTCGGGCGGCGGGTTCATCACCGCCGGCGCGCTGCTGGTGGCGCCGTATAACGATTTCTTCAAGGTGGGCATCGCCGAGTCGGGCAATCACGATCAGCGCCAGTACGAAGACGATTGGGGCGAGCGGTACCAGGGCGCGCTCGTCAAGAACCCGGACGGCACCGACAATTACACGGTCGAGGCCAACCAGACGCATGCGGCTGGCCTCAAGGGGCGTCTGTTCCTGATCCACGGCACGATGGACAACAACGTGCCACCGTACAACACCTATCTGGTGGCCGACGCGCTGATCAGGGCCAACAAGGAATTCGACCTGTTGATGATCCCGAATGCGGGGCACGGGTTCGCGGCCGCCGGCAACTATGTGATGCGGCGGCGCTGGGACTACTTCGTGAGGCACCTGCTCGACGCTGAGCCCCCCAGAGACTACGTGGTGCCGGCGGCGGCGCCCGGAGGTGGGCGAGGCGGCGGATTCTGACGTTTTTGTCGCGCCGTTTTGTTTGACTCAGTGCCTGACACGTCCGTAAAATGAAGGATCAGACCCCGCGACCAGGTTCCAGTCCATGCAGCCATACGAAACACTCATTCTCGTCGCGTATTTTTTTGTCCTGAGCATCCTGGGCATTTACGGATGGCACCGGTACTACCTGGTGTACGAGTACATGAAGAACAAAGACCGGGTCCCTGGGCCTCCGCCGCCCATGAAGGACCTGCCGGTCGTGACCATCCAGCTCCCGATCTTCAATGAGATGTACGTGGCCGATCGTCTGATCGACTCGGTCTGCGACATCGACTACCCGAAAGACAAGCTCGAGATTCAGGTGCTCGACGATTCCACCGACGAGACCCGCGAAATTGCCGCGATGGCTGTGGAGCGCCAGGCGGCACTTGGATTCGATATCAAGTATCTGCACCGGACGAACCGCGTGGGGTACAAGGCCGGCGCACTCGATGAAGCGTTGAAGGTGGCGCGCGGCGAGTTCGTGGCGATTTTTGACGCGGACTTCGTGCCGACCGCCGACTTCCTGATGAAGACCGTCGGGTATTTCCAGGACCCGAAGGTGGCGCTCGTCCAGGCGCGCTGGGGACACATCAACCAGAACTATTCCCTGCTCACGAAGATCCAGGCCATCCTGCTCGACGGCCACTTCGTGCTGGAACACGGCGGGCGCAATCGCGCCGGGTGCTTCTTCAACTTCAACGGCACGGCGGGCGTGTGGCGCCGGACGGCGATTGGTGATGCCGGCGGCTGGCAGCACGACACGCTCACGGAAGATCTGGACCTCAGTTACCGGGCGCAGTTGCGCGGCTGGCGTTTCCTTTTCCTGCCCCACCTCGTGACGCCGGCCGAAGTGCCGGTGGAAATGAATGCGTTCAAGTCGCAGCAGCACCGCTGGGCGAAGGGGAGCATCCAGACGTGCCGCAAGGTGTTGCCCGCGATTCTGGCCTCCAACCTGCCGCGCAAGGTGAAGATCGAGGCCTTTTTCCATCTCACCGCGAACTTCAACTACCTGCTGATGTGCCTGTTGTCGGTGCTGATGTTCCCGGCCATGGTCGTGCGTTACAACATGGGCTGGACCGAGATGCTGCTCATCGACGTGCCGCTGTTCTTTGTCGCCACGGCTTCGGTATTCAATTTCTATCTGGTGTCACAACGCGAGCTGTATACCGACTGGGTGACGCGCGTGAAGTACCTGCCCGTCGTGATGGCCATCGGTATCGGGCTTGCGGTCAACAACACGAAAGCGGTTTTCGAAGCGTTGTTCGGCGCGCCCGGGGAATTTACCCGGACGGCGAAATACGGCATCTCGACCTCCAAAGATGGATGGCAGAACAAGAAATACCATCAGGCCATGTCGGTGCAGCCCATCATCGAGCTGGCGCTGGGCCTCTACTTTTCGGCGACGGTGGTGTACGCACTGGCCCACGGCATTTACGGCACACTGCCGTTCCTCCTGCTGTTCCAGTTCGGCTTCCTGTATGTGGGGCTCACCTCGATCCTGCAGCAGCTCGGTGATGGTGTGATGGTGAAGGCGCCGAAGATTGCAGACTAAGGCACCTGGGTAACAGTCGGGATGGATCATGAGTACCGTCAGTGAAGTGAAGGCCAAGGCCGGCCTGGAAGATGTGGTCGCCGGCGAGTCGGCTATTTGTTATATCGATGGCGACCGGGGCGTGTTGTCGTACTGTGGCTACGACATCCACGACCTCGCCGATATGGACCACGGCGTGTCGTTTGAGGAAACCTGCTTTCTCCTCTGGCACCGCCGGTTGCCGAACCGGGCCGAACTGGGCGACCTGCAGACACAACTCGACGCAGCGCGACGCCTGCCCGAGCCGATCCTGCGCGCGATGAAGTCGCTGCCGGCCGGAGATGGCATGGACGCGCTTCGCACGCTCACGTCCATGCTGGGGCACTACGACCAGGACGCCGCCGTCCACACACCCCAGGCCAACTACCGCAAGGCCGTGCGCCTGACCGGCCAGATCGGGTCCCTCGTGGCCACCTGGGGCCGAATGGCGGCGGGAGGCGGCGCCATTGACCCCGATCCGGCGCTGGGCCACGCGGCCAACTTCCTGTACATGCTCACGGGCACGCGCCCATCAGCGCTTGCCGCGCGTGCGTTTGACGTGTCACTGGTGCTGCATGCCGACCACGAGCTGAATGCGTCCACGTTTGCGGCCCGCGTCTCGGCCGCCACGCTCACCGACCTGCACTCGGCCATCGTCGGCGCGATTGGTGCGCTCAAGGGACCGCTGCACGGCGGCGCCAACGCCGAAGTCATGAAGATGCTGCTCGACATCGGCCAGGACGCCGGAGTGGAGCGTGCCGGTGAATATGTGCGCGCGAAACTCGCCCGCAAGGAAAAGATTTCCGGCTTCGGGCACCGCGTGTACCACACGGAAGATCCCCGCGCCACGCACCTGCGCCGCTTTTCCAAGTCGATTGGCGAGAAAGCCGGACAGCCGCAGTGGTTCGCGATGTCGGAGCGGATCGAGCAGGTCGTCAAGGGCGACAAGGGCCTGAATCCGAACGTGGATTTTTATTCGGCGTCCATGTTCTACTCGCTCGGCATTCCCATCGCGCTGTATACCCCGATCTTCGCCGTCAGCCGCATCAGCGGCTGGACCGCGCACGTGCTGGAACAATACGCGAACAACAGGCTCATTCGTCCGAGGACCGAGTACATCGGCCCGGCGTATCCGCAACAGGTGTTGCCGCTTGATCAGCGTTAACGCCCGCTGATACGACCGCACCACATGGATCAACGCTTCATTCGCAATTTTTCGATCATCGCGCACATCGATCACGGCAAGTCCACGCTGGCGGACCGCTTTCTCGAGGCCACCGGTGCGCTCCAGGCCCGCGAGATGGAAGCCCAGGTGCTGGACTCGATGGACCTTGAGCGCGAGCGCGGCATCACGATCAAGGCCCACGCCGTCCGCCTGAACTACACCGCCGACAACGGCCAGGCGTACGTGCTGAACCTGATCGACACGCCCGGCCACGTCGACTTTTCGTACGAGGTCACCCGTTCGCTGGCCGCCTGCGAAGGCGCACTGCTGCTGGTGGACGCCTCGCAGGGCGTGGAAGCGCAGACGCTGGCCAACGCGTATCTGGCCATCGAGAACAACCTCGAGATCATCCCGGTCATCAACAAGATCGACCTGCCTGGCGCCCAGCCCGAAGAAGCGAAGCGCCAGATCGAGGAGATCATCGGCCTGGATGCCGACGGCGCAATCCTGGCCAGCGCCAAGCAGGGCCTGGGCGTCCATGAAATCCTCGAAGCCATCGTGCATCGCCTGCCTCCACCGGCGGGCAACCCCGATGCGCCGCTCAAAGCCCTGATTTTTGACTCGTGGTACGACGCCTACCGCGGCGTGGTCATCCTGACGCGCGTCATCGACGGCACGATGAAGCCCGGCCAGAAGATCCGCCTGATGAATGCCGGCATCGACCTGCAGATTGACGAACTGGGCGCGTTCTCACCAAAGCCCGTCCCGGTGTTGTCGCTCGGAGTCGGTGAGGCGGGCTTCGTGGTGGCCAACATCAAGAACGTGGCGGAAGCCAAGGTGGGCGACACCATCACCGACGCTGCCGTTCCGGCGGCCACGCCGTTTCCCGGATTCAAGGAACTCAAACCGATGGTGTTCGCCGGGCTGTACCCGGTGGAGAGTTCGCAATATTCGGAACTGCGCGAGGCGATGGAGAAGCTGCGCCTGAACGACTCGGCGTTTTTCTTCGAGCCCGAAACCTCGGTCGCCCTGGGCTTTGGTTTCCGGTGCGGGTTCCTGGGGTTGCTGCACATGGAGATTGTGCAGGAGCGCCTTGAGCGCGAATACAACATGGACCTGGTCACCACCGCGCCAGGCGTGCTCTATCGCGTGACCACCACCGACGGGGTCGTCCAGGAAATCGACAGTCCTTCGAAGCTGCCGGACCCGGGTCGCATCCAGAAATTCGAAGAGCCGATCATCAAGGCCACGATGCTGACCCCGGCCGCGCATGTGGGCGCGATCCTGGAACTGTGTCAGGAAAAACGCGGCGTCCAGAAGGGGATGGAATACCTCAAGTCGGACCGCGTCGTCATCACCTACGAGTTGCCCTTTAACGAAGTGGTGCTCGATTTTTATGACCGGCTCAAGACGGTGTCGCGCGGGTACGCGTCGCTCGACTATCACGTCATCGGCTACCAGGAAGCGTCGCTCGTCAGGCTCGACATCCTGGTGAATGGCGAGCCCGTGGACGCGTTGTCCACCGTGCTGCACGCCGACTCCGCCTACAGCCGTGGCCGACTGCTGGCCGCGAAGATGCGGGAGCTGATTCCCAGACAGATGTTCGACATTGCGATTCAGGCGGCGATCGGCAGCCGGATCGTGGCACGTGAAAGCGTACGGGCGCTTCGCAAGAACGTGCTGGCCAAGTGTTACGGCGGCGACATTTCGCGCAAGCGCAAGTTGCTCGAGAAGCAGAAGGAAGGCAAGAAGCGCATGAAGCGGGTGGGCCGCGTCGAGATCCCGCAGGAAGCGTTTCTGGCGGTGCTCAAGGTCGGGACCGAGTGATGAAGAAGTCCGTGGCGCGCGAGTACTCGGAGTCCTTGATCATCGCGGTCGTCCTGGCGCTGTTTGTGCGCACCTGGGTCTTCCAGGCGTTCAAGATTCCCACGGGCTCCATGGAGCCGAACCTGCTCATCGGCGACCACCTCATCGTCAACAAGATGATCTTCGCCCCGTCGGCGACCGGCCTCGAGCGACTGGTGGTACCCGGTCGAGAGATTCGTCGCGGCGACATCGTGGTGTTCAAGTACCCGGACGAACCCGAGCGCGACTTCATCAAGCGGGTGATCGGCCTGCCGGGCGACCGCCTGGAACTGCGCCGTAAGACGATGTATATCAACGGGAAGCCGCTGGCCGAGAGCTACGCGCACCTCTCGGAGCCACCGTCGGAGTCTGCCGGAGTGACGCAGGATCTGCGTGAGTTCTACGGCCCGGTGACCGTGCCGCCCTCGCAGTACTTCATGATGGGCGACAACCGCGACAATTCGCAGGACAGCCGGTACTGGGGCTTCCTGCCTGCGCACTACGTCAAAGGCCGCGCGCTGTTCATCTACTTCTCGTTCGAAGAGGGCGGGTCGCTGACGCAGATGCTGCAGGGCACGCGATTCGAGCGCCTGTTCGATTCCGTCAAATAGTCATCCCACGGGAATGACCGTGGTGAGGAGCGTGCGTGCGTCGCGCATGAGCTTCGCCGACTCTTCGCGAATGGCCGTCTGCAGCTCCGTGTCGGTCAGCCCACCCAGATTGATGTCCACGTTGTCGAGCGCGCCCTCGGCGGCGGCCAGCAGCAACCGGTAGCCGACCTTCACGTCGCTGGCTGCCGAGGGGTTGCCGTACGCGGCCGCCGCGCGGCCTTCCTGCATTGCGCGCACGCACGCCCGAATGGTTTCGAGCGGCACTTCGGTGGCGACGCGTGTGGCGTCCTGAATCGCCGCCTTGCGTTCAAGTTTCTCTGTGTCGGTCGCCTTGGGCTTCCGGAAGGCCGCCACTACGAGGTCGTATGCCGACGCGTCGCGATCCACCAGCGATGCCAGCTCATCGCGCAGCGCGAGCAATTCTGTATGCGCGGAGTCGAGGGCTTCGCGTTCCGCGATCGCGTTGGTGCGCGACTTGGGCATGCCGGTGACCATGACGAGCAGCGCCGTGCCGGTGGCGCCGACCAGGGCGGCGGCCGACCCTCCGCCCGGCGTTGGGTCGGCGGCGCTGATGGCTTCAAGCAAACTGGTGATAGTGCGATCGATCAACATAAGACACCCTTCTTGTAGACGCCGGCGATCGGCGCGGCATTCACGCGCAGGAGATTGACGGCGGGGCCGTGGACCAGCACCGCGTCGAATTGTTTGCCCGGTTCGAGGCTGCCCACCAGGTGGTGGCGATCGAGGGATGCGGCCGCATTGATTGTGGCCGCGACCAGCGCTTCCTCGAATGTCATGTGCATCGCAAAACAGGCGAGCGCGATCGCAAATGGCATGGACGGCGAAAACCCGCCCCCGGGGTTGACGTCGGTCGCGAGGGCCACGGGAACCCCGGCTGCAATCAGATCGCGCGCCGGCGCAAACTGGCCCAGTTTCAGGTGGAAGGCCGCGCACGGCAGCAGGGTGGCGATGACGCCACCGGCGCGCAGAGCCTCGATGCCGTTCGCGGCCACGCGCACCAGATGGTCGGCCGACCGCGCGCCCACGGCGGCGGCCACTTGTGGCCCCCCGCTTGCGGCCAGTTCGTCGGCGTGGATACGTGGCTTCATTCCGGCTCGTACGCCGGCCTCGAGAATGGCCGTGGACTCTTCGGGCGTGAAGAACCCGCGATCGCAGAACACGTCGCACCATTCCGCGTGAGGTGCAGCGGCGGGAATCATCTCGTCGATCACGAGCCGCACATAGTCGGCCTGGCGGCCGCGGAACTCTGGCGGAATTTCGTGCGCGCCGATAAAGGTCGGGACGAGTTCCATGGGCTGCGTGGTGTTGAGGTGTGCGACCACGCGGAGCATACGGACTTCGGTGGCGGTATCGAGGCCATAGCCGCTCTTGGCTTCAGCGGTCGTCGTGCCCTGGCGCAGCATCTCGGCCAATCGCACCGCGGTCTGGGCTGCGAGGTCATCTTCTGATGCCGCGCGTGTGGCTCGCACCGTGGACAGGATGCCGCCGCCGGCCGCCGCAATCTCGGAGTACGTCGCACCGCCGAGCCGCCGGCGGAGTTCGTCACGGCGGTCACCGGCGAACACCACGTGCGTGTGCGGATCCACAAACCCGGGTACGAGTGACTTGCCGCGGCCGTCCACGACCATGGCGTGCGGGTCGAGCGTGATCTGTGCGCGCACCTCGGCAGTGGTGCCGGTCGCCACGATGGTGGCCCCGTCACACGCGACCGCGCCATCGGCCACCGGCGTTATGTCGCCCTGTCGTCCGCCCGCGCGCGGTCCGTCACCGGCCACGGTATAGAGCTGGTCGAGATGTTCAAGAAGGAGAGTGGTCACGCCTGCTGACCGAGTATAACGGAGAGGCGCTGCCGCACCTGATCAGCGGTGAGGCCTGCGATGGCCAGCGACTTCGAACGAGACTGCTCGCCGCCCACAATCGTGACATCGCGCCTGGGCAGGTCGAGCGCCTCACTGACGATCGCGATGACGGCGGCATTGGCGGCGCTGTCCACCGGTGGGGCGGTCACCTTCACGAGGAGGCGTCCTTCTCTGATGCCTTCAATGGCCGTGCGCGAGGCCCGGGGGGTGACGCGCGTTTCCAGGCGGACACCACGCCGATGGATGCCCAGTGCCAGCACGCTCATGCGGGCGTGACAGGCGGCGGCCGACGTCCGAAGATGGCGGTGCCCACGCGTACCAGGGTGGCGCCCTCGTCCACGGCCACTTCGCAGTCGTGGCTCATGCCCATGGAGAGTTCCGCCAGGGCCGCGGCCGGCAGTCCACGCGCGATGAGCGCGTCACGAAGGTCGCGCAATTGCCGGAACCACGTGCGCGCCTCCTCGGGGTCATCCGCGATCGGTGGCACGGTCATGAGGCCGCGCAGTTCAACGGCGCGACACGCGAGTGCGGCCCGCGCCAGATCTTCCACGCCGTTGCGGTCGGCGCCAAACTTGGTGGCTTCCTCGGCGAGATCCACCTGGAGCAGGATCTGCGGACGCGTACCGGCGTCGACGGCCCCGGCATCCACCTTCTTCAGGAGGTCGATCGAATCGATGGAGTGAATCCAGTGAAACGCCGCTGCGGCCTTTTTTGCCTTGTTGGATTGGAGGTGACCGATCAGGTGCCACGTCAGCCCCAGCGCCGCGGTGGCGGCCACTTTATCGAGGCCTTCCTGCACGCGATTCTCGCCGAAGTCGCGCTGACCGGCTCGGGCGGCGGCAAACACGGCTTCAACGGGGAAGGTTTTCGAGACGGCAATCAGCCGAAGGCTATTGGGGGAACGATGGGCGCGGTGCGCCGCGCCTTCAAGGCGGCGGCGCACCGTGTCCAGATTGAGAGCGATCTCGGCGTCCAGCGCAGGGCCGGACATGCTACTTGATCTGTTTGAGAATCGCCTTCGCCATTTCGGCGTTTTCGCCGGCCGGCGCAATCTTCAGGTATTCCTCAAAGGCCTTTGCCGCGTCGGGCAGCTGGCCCAAATTGAGGTTCGCCATGCCGAGACGGAAGTGGGCTTCGGCCATCTTCGGATCGAGCTTGATGACCTTCTCAAACTCCACCTTGGCTTCGGGGAACTTGCCGGCGTTCCACAGGATGATGCCCTGGTTGTAGAGAGCCGCCGGGTCTCCGCCGGTGGCCGAGGCACCCAGCAGTTCGTTGGCCTTGGTGCTCATCGCGCTCGCTTCGTCGAACTTCTTCTGCTGGTTGTAGAGGATGGCCAGGGCGGCGTACGGGTCGGCCAGCTTCGGGTCCAGCTTGATGGCCTCTTTGTAGGAGGCCTCTGCGGCGACCTGGTCGCCTTTTTTGGTGTGCGCGTCGCCAATCTTCGCGTGGCAGATGGCGCAATTCGGAATCTGTCCCGCCACCACGAGGAGCTTGGCGATGGCATCATCGGGCGCCGTGGCAATGGCGGCCACGCCGGCATCAAACTCGGCCTGCATCGTGGCCATCAGCTTGTTGCGGGCCTCGATGTCCTTGTCGGTCATGCCCGTCGTATCCGTGCCCGCACCCTTGGTGGGCACCTTGATGATGAGCGTGGCGACGCGGATCATTTCATTGATCTTGACGTGCACCGTCTGCACGCCCGTCAGTTCACCCTTGGTCGCCGTCATCTTCCATTCGCCGGTGCGCAGACCGGCGCGGGTGAACTCGCCGCGGATGTTGGTCTTGAGGCTGACGGTGATTTCCACGTCGCCGACGTAGTTCATGACGATTTCGGCTTCGGGCACACCTTTGCCCGCCTCGTCTGTGACCAGTCCGCGCAGCGACCCCTGCGCCTGTCCATAGGCAGAAGTAGCTGAAACCAGCAACACAAGAGCGATGGCGCTCACCATCCAACCGCGACGAACTGACTGACGAACCATGGGCGTCCTCCGTGTTCTATTTTATACGTGATTCGATCGGGCCGTCAGGGCAGGAACATCCGGCTCACCGCGTCGAGGTCCCGGGTGACGGGCACTGGCGGAAACGAGGCCAGGAAGCGGCGGCCATAGGCCATGCGGCTGAGCCGCGGGTCGAGAACCGCAAGCACACCACGATCCGATTGGGTGCGGATGAGCCGGCCCATGCCCTGGAGCAGGGCGAGAGTGGCGAGCGGGACCTGATAGTCGTGGAAGGGATGCCCCCCTGCGGCTTCGATGGCAGCGATTCTCGCTGCGACCAGGGGGTCGCCCGGTGAGGCAAATGGCAGGCGATCGATGATCACGCAGCTGAGGGCCTCGCCTGCCACATCCACGCCCTGCCAGAAGCTGGCGGTGGCAAACAGCACGGCATTCGGTGTGTTCCTGAAGTCGCGCAAGAGCGCGGGCCGCGGCGCCGTGCCCTGCAACAGCAGGGGCCATGGCACGTGGGGCGCCACCTGCTCGTAGACATCGCGCATGGCGGCGTAGGACGTGAACAGCACAAACGCCCGCCCACGCGACCGCTCCAGCAGTTCCGCCACCACGCCGGCGGCGGCGCGATTGAAGTCGGGCGACCGCGGATCGGGCATGTCCGGCGGCAGATAGAGCAAGGCTTGCGTCCGGAAGTCGAACTCGGAAGGGAGGCGGACGTTGCGGGCCGTCGTCAGGCCGAGCCGGCCCTGCACGTAGTCGAACGAGCCGGCCACGGTGAGCGTGGCCGAGGTCAGCACCGTCGCGCTTCGCTCGCCGATGACCTTTTCGCGCACCAGCGCAGCCACGTCGATCGGCGCGGCGCGCAGCGCCAGGCCACGCCCTCGCGCTTCGAGGAAGTGGACAAACGCCGGGTCGTCCACCGCCAGCAACACGCGCAGGTCCTCGCGCATGGCGACCGCACGGGCCATGATGGCCTTCAGGTCTTCGGGGACCGGCTCGCAGGCGGCCGCGGCGCCACACAGGCGCTGCAGTTCTTCCCGCATCACCGTGCCTTCGTGATCCAGTCGGGCCGCCGAGTCGGGCGTCAGCGTGGTACGGTCGCCGCCCCGATCACGCGTCGCCTCCAGGCGCGCGCGATCAAAGAGCCGGCGTCCCGCACGCTCCACATCCCCGATGGCGTGGTGGACCCCGACGGCGCTTTTGCCCTGTTCGGCCGGGATGGACGCCACCGCCTGCGTGGCGTCTCGTACGAATTCGTCGAGCCGATGTGTGCTGAACACCAGCCCGAAATATTGCGTCACCACATCTTCGAGCTGGTGGGCTTCGTCGATCACCGCGAGATCGCACGCCGGAATCACCGCGCCGAAGTCGCCTTGCCGCACCGATGCGTCCGCGCACAACAGGTGGTGGTTGACGACGATCACGTTGGCCTCGTCGGCGCGCTCGCGCATGCGCGTAATGAAACAGTCGGCGTATTGCGGACACTCGCGGCCCAGGCACTGGTCACTGGTCGCCGTCAACTCCGTCCAGAACGGAAAACTGTCGGGCATATCCGTCAGCTCCGCGCGATCGCCGGTCTGCGTTTCCGGCAACCACTCGGCCAGCGTATCGAGCCATCGCTGTTCCTCCTCACCCAGCGAGGCGCGCACTTCCTGCAGGCGGTCGTAGCGGTGGCGACACAGGTAGTTGGCCCGGCCTTTCATGTAGGCCGCACGCAGCTCCACGCCAAGCGCCCGCGCCAGCGCGGGAATGTCCTTGTAGAAGATCTGGTCCTGCAGGTTGCGCGTACCGGTGGACACCAGTACGCGGCGGCCAGAGAGTACAGCCGGAACGAGATACGCCAGCGTCTTGCCGGTGCCCGTTCCCGCTTCGGCAATGAGGATGCCGCCGTTTTCGAACGTATCGGCCACGCGCGCGGCCAGTTCGCGCTGTCCCGGACGTGCTTCGAACGCGTCGTCGCTTCGGGCCAGCGGGCCGTTGTCGGCAAAGACGTCGGCGACGCGGGCGGTCAGTGTCCGAGCGTGGGGTACAGCGGGAACTTCCGGCACAGGGCTTCGACTTCCGATCGGACGGCTCGCGAAACCGATTCGTCGTCGGGCGAGGCGAGCACCCGCGCGATGAACTGGGTGACAAGGTCCATCTCGGCTTCGCCGAGTCCGCGAGTGGTGACGGCGGGTGTGCCCAGACGAATGCCGCTGGCGGTCATCGGGGGCTGCTGATCGAAGGGAATGGCGTTCTTGTTGACGGTAATCGCGGCCCGGCCCAATGCGGCTTCAGCCACCTTGCCAGTCAGGCCTTTGGAGAACACATCCACGAGCACGAGATGGTTGTCGGTGCCGCCACTGACGATGCGGAAGCCGGCGGCAGCGAGTCCGTCGGCCAGGCGCGCAGCGTTGGTGATGACCTGTCGCTGGTAGAGACGGAATACGTCGCTTTGCGCTTCCTTGAAGCAGACAGCCTTACCGGCAATGACGTGCATCAACGGACCGCCCTGAACGCCGGGGAACACGGCGCGATCGATGTCCTTTGCGAACTCCGCACGGCACAGGATGAGTCCGCCGCGCGGCCCACGCAGGGTTTTGTGTGTGGTGGTGGTGACGAAGTCGGAATGCGGTACGGGGCTCGGATGCAGGCCCGCGGCCACAAGGCCGGCGATGTGCGCCATGTCGGTCATGACGAGCGCGCCGACTTCGGTGGCGACCGCGCGGATACGCGCGTAGTCAAAGGTGCGGGCGTAGGCGCTGGCGCCCACGACGATCATCTTTGGCCCGTGTTCGCGCGCCAACCGTTCCAGCTCGTCGTAGTCGAGCCGCTCGTCGTCTTGCCTGACGCCGTAAGGAATGATCGTGAAGTACTTGCCGGAGAAATTGAGCGGATGGCCGTGGGTGAGGTGGCCGCCATGGGCCAGGTTCATGCCGAGAATGGTGTCGCCAGGTTTCAGCATGGCGAGGTAGACCGCCGTGTTGGCCTGGGCGCCGGAGTGCGGCTGCACGTTGGCGTGGTCGGCGCCGAAGAGGGCCTTGGCTCTGTCGATGGCCAGTGTTTCCGCGACATCGACGAACTCACAGCCGCCGTAGTACCGCTTGCCGGGGTAACCTTCGGCGTACTTGTTGGTCATGATCGACCCGACCGCTTCGAGAACGGCCGGGCTGACGAAGTTTTCGGAAGCGATGAGTTCCAGGCCTTCTCGCTGGCGCCCCAGCTCCTGGTGAATGGCGGCGGCGATGTCGGGGTCGGTCGCGTGCAGGTGTGTCACGGTCAATCCAGGTGGTTTCTTTTTGGCGCGGCGCCATCCAGTTGGGTCAGTTTGTTGACGCGGCGCTCGTGCCGGCCGCCTTCGAATGGAGTCTCGAGAAAGGTTGTCACGATCTGCTGGGCCAGTGCCAACGGCGTCAGCCTGGCGCCGAGCGTGAGCACGTTGGCGTCGTTGTGGCTGCGGCTGAGTCTGGCGGCTTCGAGGTCGGTGACGGATGCGGCGCGGATGCCCGCGATCTTGTTGGCGGCGATCGCCATGCCGATACCCGAGCCGCACACGAGCACGCCGCGGTCGTACGCGCCCGACGCCACGGCACGCGACACGTCGGCGGCAATGTCGGGATAGTCCACTGATTCGGGGCCGTGTGTGCCGAAGTCGGTGTACGCCAGTCCTCGAGCCTCAAGCAGGAGGGCCAGTTCGTCCTTGAGCGTGACTCCCGCATGATCGGCGCCAATCGCGATGCGCATCGCTTCTGAGTATAGTCGGAAGGGTCTACAATCGAGTGTGCTTCCCATTGCAGTGATCTCCGTCCGGGGTGTGGAACGTTGGCGTGCAGGGCATCCCTGGATCTATCGCTCGGACGTGATGACGGCTGAGGCCGAGCCCGGTGATCTCGTGGAGGTCCGCACCGAACGTGGCCGGCCCCTGGGACTCGCGTTTTTCAGCAGCACGTCCCAAATCACGCTGCGGATGCTGGGGGAAGGGCCGCGCGACGAGCGCGTGCTGTTTGGTGACCGGTTGCGGGCGGCGCTGGCGTATCGAGACGCGCTCTCGCCCGACGGGAACGCCTATCGGCTGGTCAGTGCGGAGGCCGATGGCCTTCCCGCGCTCATCGTTGACCGCTATGGCGACTATTTGGTGGTGCAGACGCTTTGCCAGGCCAGCGACCGCCGGCTGGACCTGATCGTGGAGCTGCTGAGCGAGGCCCTGAAGCCGAAAGGCATCCTGGCCCGCAATGACGCCAAGATCAGGCGCCTCGAGGACTTGCCCGAGGTGGTGGAGGTGGTGGCCGGCGAGGTGCCGGACCTCATCGACATCCGCGAGGGCGACATTACGCATCGAGTGGACGTGCGGCACGGACAAAAGACCGGGCTGTTCCTGGACCAGCGGGAAAACCACCTGGCGGCCGGGCAGTACGCTCGCGGACGCGCGCTCGATGCGTTTTCCTACAACGGCGGATTCGCGCTGCAGATGGCACGCCGGTGCGAGTCGGTGCTGTCGATCGACGGCTCCGAGCTGGCGGTGGCGGCGGTGGCCGACAATGCGCGCCGAAACGGCCTGACCAACATCGAGGCCCGGCTCGCCAATGTATTCGACGAACTCCGGGAACTGGAAATCGCCAAGGAGCGGTTCGACACGATCGTGCTCGACCCACCGGCGTTTGCCAAGAACAAGGCCACGCTGGCGAAAGCGCTCGGTGGGTACAAGGAGATCAACCTGCGGGCGCTGAAACTGCTCAAGCCCGGTGGAATCCTGATCACCTGCAGCTGTTCCTATCATGTGGGCGAGGCGCTGTTTGAGGACATGCTGCTGCACGCGGCGATCGATGCCCATGCGTCGGT
>Ga0138256_10000409_pt1 | contig 47420 bp, 47 predicted proteins | sample KNB2016incub_MG_FD_105486 | JGI IMG/M metagenome (GOLD analysis project Ga0138256, IMG submission 105486) | Active sludge microbial communities from wastewater in Klosterneuburg, Austria - KNB2014incub_MG | ecosystem: Engineered > WWTP > Activated sludge > Unclassified | place: Austria... | reverse complement strand
CAACGCCGCCAGTAGGTAAATCAATTTGACCGGAAACCACGGTGCACCGCGGGAGTCGTACATAACGCTCTCCACTGCTTTGCCCGAAGGGGAGCTTGCGTGCTTGCCGCTTCGGAGTATACTTCCGCTGTGACGCGACGGTTTCTCTCGTAGAAAATGATGTCCCTCATCTTTATCGGTGCACCCGACAAGTGGGATTCTGCGCGGTTTAGGAGCATTTTTCTGGCTTATCAATTAATGACTGAGGATTCTGCACAGCTCGTTTTTCAGACAAATCGTCTTCGCAGAAATCAAAGAGGTAAAGGGAAATTCACTTCGCCAGCCTCTCCTCCAACCGCTTCTTCACTCCTCCCCACTCCGAATCTAAAATCGAATAGAACACCGAATGGCGGATAACCCCATCGGGCAAGATCATGTGATTACGCAACACGCCTTCCTTCACCGCGCCGATGCGCTCGATGGCGCGTTGCGAGCGTTCGTTGCGCGAGTCCGTTTTCAACTGCACGCGGATCGCTCCCAGGGTTTCAAACGCATGTCTGAAAAGCAGATACTTGCACTCGGTGTTCACTGCCGTTCTCTGGAACTCAACTCCGTACCACGTCCCGCCGACTTCGAGTCCGCGGTCATTGGGCATGATGTTGAGATAACGCGTCGCGCCCGCCACACGCCCTGACGCAAGATGGACCGCGACGAAGGGCAGGTCTGTTCCTTTTTCGGCGCGTGAAAGAATGTCCGTCACCCAGCCGCGCATATCTTCCGCATTTTCCATTTTGCCGTACACCATGAAATCCCAAAAATCGTGACCCACGCCGATCTCCGCCAGACGTTCGACGTGTTCGAGCGTCATCGGTTCAAGCCGCGCGTGTTTGCCGGTCAGCGTAATAGGTTTTACTTCAAAGCCAGCCATTCATTTTCCTCCATATCTTGTGTTGGTAGATAAGGCATCATCGGTCCGTCCACGCCCATCAATTCACTCAACGCCGCGCGGACAGCGACACGGTCGTCCCATAAAAATTCTTTCGCGCCGAAACACAACGACTGTTCGTGTCCCTTGCCGCAAACCAAAACGATATCGCCCTCACGCGCCAGATTAACCGCAAAGCGGATCGCCTCTCCGCGGTCCGGGATTCGCCAAAACGATTCGTTCTCGCGTCCTCTCCTCGATGTTGCGCCTGCCGCCATCTCTTCAAGGATTCCATCCAGCGATTCGGTGCGCGGATCCTCCGCCGTGAGGATGCACACATCCGCAAGTTCCGCGCCGACCTCCGCCATCATTTTTCGTTTGGCTTTGTCGCGCAATCCCGCCGAACCGAAGACGGCAATCACACGTGACGCAGGATTATTTGAACCGCGAAGCTCGCTAAGAGCGCGAGGATTTTCTTTTCCCTTCGCGTTCTTAGCGGCAAGAATTTCTCTCGTCGCCTCGAGCGCCGATTTCAACGCGTTGGGCGTGTGTGCAAAATCAACGATGGCGGTGAAGTTTTGCCCCATGTCAATCAGTTCCATGCGGCCGGGGATTCCCTCCAGCGCGGCGATTCCCCGCGCGGCGGTTTCGGGTTTGATTCCCAAGCCGTAAACCGTCGCTGTCAACGCGGCGAGGCAATTGGATACGTTGTACCCGCCAACTAATTTGCAAGAGATGGGAATCTCGAAGTCTTTGCTCTTTGCGGTGAAATGGATTCCCGACGGCAGGTGCGTCACTTCTACCGCGCGGACTCTTGCATCCTCGCTCAAACCGTAATCTATTTTATTTGCCCCTGAAATCTTTGCCAGAAATTCAAAAGAGGAATCGTCGCGGTTCAACACAGCCAAGCGAGGATTACCCTGCGGCTTTTCAACTGTCTTTTCCAGCGATTCAAAGAGCCTTGCCTTCGCCGCGCGATAATTTTCATACGAGCCGTGTTGATCCAGATGTTCATGCGTGATATTGGTGACAACGCCAATGTCGAATTCGCAGGCATCCACGCGGTGTTGTTCCCAGGCGTGGGATGTCGTTTCGAGAACAACGTGAGTCAAACCCGCTTCCGCCATTTTCGCCAGATAAAATTGAACATCATGCGCGTCTGGTGTGGTGACGTGGAAGCCGGTATCGAGAACTTCATTGCCGATCACCGCGTTGACGGTAGAGATCATCCCCGCTTTGAGTCCCGCCTCTTTGAGGATGTTGTAAAGGAGGTTGGTTGTCGTGGTTTTGCCGTCGGTGCCGGTCACACCGATCACCGTCAGCTGGCGCGAGGGCCACAGGAAAAATGAACCCGCTATCCACGTTAGCGCTTGACGCGTGTTTGCGAGTCGGATGTAGGGCAAATTAATTTGCCCCACATCCTTTTCCCCCACGATTGCAACCGCGCCATTGTCCATTGCCTGTTGAATGTAATCGTGTCCATCCGTTGTGCCGCCCTGCATGGCAACGAATACATGACCGGGCTTCACCGCGCGGCTGTCGAGTGAAATGCCGGTGATTTGCGCGTCGGGAACATCTGACATGCAGAACGGCATGGGGATTTCGGTGAAAATTTTTCGGAGCGATGGATTCGTGTTCATAAAAACAAAATGGGTTCCGACGAGTATATCGTCAAAACCCATTTTCAGTAAACAAGGTTCTCGCTTAAACGCGCCACAGAAACGCCGAGTCGCAGAGTTTTTGAAATCTCCACGTTTCTGTGACTCTGCGGCGAGGGAGTCTACGCGGCGGCTTCAGCTTGTTTCGACATCTTGGTCTTCAACCACTTGAGGCGGAAGGTTTCTTCGCGCTCGCGTTCTTCCAGCGAACTGACGATGAACTCGATCTGATGCTGGTAATTTGGAATGAAAATATGCTGGAGCGCGTTCACGCGGCGTTGTGTTTTCTTCAATTCGTTGGCGAGGCGCCACACCGCGGCAGTGAGCATCGAAAGTTGCGGGATGCGCACGAGCACTTCGCGGAAAGCGTTGCTGGCTTCATCGAGCACGGCGGCGGTGTCGCCGGGGCTGTAGAGCAGTTTCGGCGGCTCGCCGCGCGATTCGATTTGCGGAATCGCCACACCCATGATGCCGCGCAAACGCAGGCGCACGTCCACGGTCTTGTTGACGGCAAGCGCCGCCCATTCGACGTGGTCGGATCCCATCACGAGACGCGCCTTTTCCATCGCATCGTACGCGGTGGCGAGCATCGACCACACTTCTTTTTGAAGCGAGTCCGCTTCCTTCGCCACGCGCACGAGTTCGCCGGTGAGGGCTTCGCGTTTGCGATCGAGGATCTCATAGCCCTCTTTCGCAAAGCGGAGATCCTTCTTGAGGCGGATCAGGTTCGTGCGGGTTGGCGCTATGTTAACTTGAGGCATCGTCGCCTTTGTAATATTGTTTGATCTCGTCGAGGGTCACGCGGGTGAGCTCGCCCTTCGGAAGCATGGAGAGAAGTTTCCAGCCGATCTCGAGCGTGCGCTCAATGGTGCGGTTTTCGGTGAACGCCTGATTGACGAACTCGCGCTCGAAAGCGCGTCCAAACTTCAGGTACTTCTGGTCCACCTCTGAGAGTTCTTCCTCGCCGATGACAGATGCCAGCGCGCGGATGTCCTGCGTTTTGGCATAGCCCGCATACAATTGCGCGCCCCAGCGCGGATGATCGTCGCGCGTGCGTCCTTTGCCGATGCCGTCTTTCATCAAACGCGAAAGGCTCGGCAAAACGGTCACAGGAGGATACACGCCCGCATAGTACAACTCGCGCCCCAGCACAATCTGCCCTTCGGTGATGTAGCCGGTAAGGTCAGGCATCGGGTGGGTCATGTCGTCGTTCGGCATGGTGAGGATGGGGATCTGCGTGATGGATCCCTGGCTGGTGCGGATGCGCCCTGTGCGTTCGTACAACGACGCGAGGTCGGAATATAAATATCCGGGATAACCTTTACGGCTTGGCACTTCGCCGCGCACGTTCGAGATCTGGCGCAGGGCTTCGCCGTAGTTGGTCATATCGGTGAGCACCACGAGCACGTGTTTCCCGAGATCGTATGCGAGATACTCAGCGAGAGTCAATGCCGCGCGCGGGGTGACGATACGCTCCACTGGAGGATCGTCTGCCAGATTGAGGAACATTGCCACACGGGTCAACGCTCCGCTTTCGGTGAATGATTTGCGGAAGTAATCTGCCACATCGTTCTTCACGCCCATCGCCGCGAACACGATGGCGAACTCTTCGCCTTCGGTTTGCGGCGCGCCAGCAACGCGACCCAATGTCGCCTGGCGCACAATTTGTGCGGCGAGTTGGTCGTGCGGCATACCCGCGCCAGAGAACAACGGGAGTTTTTGTCCGCGCAGGAGGGTGTTCACGCCGTCAATGGTGGAGATACCGGTCTGGATGTAATCGCGCGGGTAAATACGCGCGGTCGGGTTGATCGGCTGACCGTTCACATCGCGATACACATCGGTGAGCGGTTCGGGACCACCGTCAATTGGGGTGCCCAAGCCGTCGAAGATGCGTCCGAGCATTTCTTCGGCGACGGGCATGTGAAGCGTGGCGCCTAAAAAGCGCACGCGGGTTCCGTCAATCGAAAGACCAGTGGAGCCGGCGAACACCTGCACAACCGCAACACCTTCACCAACTTCAAGGACGCGTCCACGACGCAGGTTGCCTTTTGAATCCTGGATTTCAACGACTTCGTCGTAGCTGACGTTCGCCGCGCCTTCGACGACCATGATGGGTCCTTCGATACGACCAACGCCGACGACTTCCTGACCGCCTAATACTGTTGCTTCGCTCATTATCTATACTCCGCATCTAATTGACCCATTTGCTGGTCAATCATCTTTTGGATATCGTCCAACTTGTCGATCTCTTCGTTGGTGACCGAGGACTTGGCGCGGATGATGGTGTCCACAACAGGGAGGTCGTGGATGAGGTTGATTGGCGCGCCGCGCTTGACAATCGCCATGCCGCGCTCGTGGAAGTACAACACCAATTCGAGAAGGCGAATCTGTTTTTCAACAGAGGAGTACGCGTCCACGGAGTCTGTCGCATTCTGTTGCAGGATGCCTTCGCGGATGAGGCGGCTTGTTTCCAGCACCATGCGCTCCGCATACGGCAACGCGTCGGGACCGACGAGTTTGACGATCTGCGAGAGGCGCGCTTCTTCGCTCAACAACTCCATTGCTTTCGTGCGCATTCCAAGCCAGTCTTTGCCGGTCTTTTCGCGCCACCAATTAGCGACATCTTCGATGTACTCGCTGTACGAGTCCAACCAGTTAATGGCTGGGAAGTGACGAGCCGAAGCCAGCGATTTATCCAGCGCCCAGAAACAGCGGATGAAGCGTTTGGTGTGCTGGGTGACCGGCTCCGAGAAGTCGCCGCCCGGAGGCGAAACTGCTCCTACGACGGAGACCGAACCTTGAGAGCCGTTCAAATTTTCGACATAGCCAGCGCGCTCGTAAAATTCTGCGAGGCGGCCAGCAAGATAAGCCGGATACCCCTCTTCGGCGGGCATTTCTTCGAGACGACCTGAAACTTCGCGCAATGCCTCAGCCCAACGGGAGGTTGAATCTGCCATGAGCGCGACGTGGTAGCCCATGTCACGGTAATATTCCGCAATGGTGATGCCGGTGTAAATGCTCGCTTCACGCGCCGCGACCGGCATGTTGGAGGTGTTCGCAATGAGGACGGTGCGCTCCATCAACGGGCGACCAGACCGGGGATCGACGAGGTGCGGGAATTCCTGCAACACTTCGGTCATCTCATTACCGCGCTCGCCGCATCCGATGTAGACGATCACTTCCGCGTCTGCCCATTTGGCGATACTGTGCTGTGTGACGGTTTTGCCCGAGCCGAACGGACCGGGGATGCCAGCCGCGCCGCCCTTCGCCACCGGGAAGAACGTATCGAGAATGCGTTGACCGGTGATGAGCGGGATGTTCGCGCCGCGTCGTTGCACGAACGGCCGCGGACGACGAACGGGCCAGCGCTGTAACATTGTGACGGATTTTTCTTCTTTGCCCGTTTTGATCTTGGCAATCGTATCATTGACAGTGTATTCACCGGCGGGGGCAACCCAGGTGAGCGCGCCTTTATCGTCGGGGTGAACCATCACGCGATGTTCGAAGGTGTCAGTTTCCATGGCGACGCCGAGAATCGTGCCGCCTTTCACTTCATCGCCGACGTTTGCCTTCGGCGTGTATTTCCATTTTTTCTCGCGGCTGATCGGGTCGAAGCGCGCGCCGCGGGTGATAAACGACCCCACTGCCTGCTCAATGAGCGGCAGAGGGCGTTGCACGCCATCGTAAATGGATTGCATCAAGCCGGGTCCGAGTTCGACCGAGAGCGGCAAGCCCGTGCCGTAGATCGGCGCGCCGGTCTGCATACCGGCGGTCTCTTCGTAGACTTGCACGGTCATCTGATCGCCTTTGAGACCGATAACCTCGCCCACGAGTCGATCCTCGCCCACTTCAACCAGCTCCAACATGCCGACGTGGCGGGAGCCGCGGGCGCGGACGACGGGTCCGCTGATCCAGGTAATTTTTCCTACTTCATTTGCCATGCTATTCTCCCATCAACACTTTGTAGACCGAGGCGCGCAACGTGCTTTGCAATCGGCTCAAGCGGGTTTCCAAAGTGTTATCGTAATGGATTTTGCCGCCGGAGGCGTCCACGATCACACCGGTGCCTTCGTCCAGCCCGCCGCCAATCGTAAACTCGCCTTTGAGTTCTTTTGCGATCTCGTCAAGGGCGCTTTTTTTCAGCGACTTCTGCGTCGATTCATCTGCTCGTATTTCTGCCTTGTTCACGCGCAACTGGGTCAATGCCTCGCGCAACAACAGCGCCGCGATGGCATCGTACTCCGGGCGCTTCTTGACGGCGTCCAGTTGTTTCTTCACTTCTGTAAACACGTTATCGAGGACTTTCTCGCGATGCTCCAACTGGGAGGAACGCGCTTTCAACTGCGCGGTGGCGGTCGCCTGACTTCGAAGACGATCCGCATCTTCCCGGGCGCGGTCAAGGAGGGCTTTCCGTTCGGACTCAGCCTGATCCTGCGCGCGTTTGTGGATGGCGTCTGCCTTTTCTTTGGCTTCCACCTGCATCTGCTCAGCCTCTTCGCGGGCTTCGATCAGGATCGCCCGTTCGAGCTCCACAATGTTTTCTGCTTCAGAATTCATAGATACACTTCCAATTCATTTTCCTGAGTCAGGAAAGGGTTATAACTTGATACCGATCGCGCGCAGGACAATATCGCCAAGCGATGCCTGTCCCTCTGGAACGCCGCCGCGCGAGGGAATCTCCACCACCAGCGGAATCGTGCTCCGCAATTTGAGGCGCTCCATACGGGCAGGGATCATCTCAGCCACATCCTGCGTAACGAGAACAATGCCCACGTCCTTCGCGGACGCAACATCGTCTAGCGCGAGGTTCACCTCGTCGGCTGTGGATGCAACCCTGCCTCCCACGCCGGCAAGCGAGAAGCCCAGCACTGCGTCAGGATGACCGATGACCAGAACTTTCATGAACGTTCCACGCCTTACGGAAGAACCAGGAACGAAATGATCAAACCGTAGATCGCGATACCTTCGGAGAGACCCACGAAGATCAACGCGCGACCGAACGATTCGGGCTTCTCAGCAGTGGCGCCAACCGCCGCCGCGCCGGAGCCGCCAACCGCGATGCCTGCGCCGATGCAAGCCAGCCCAGTGGAAAGAGCCGCCGCGAGGGTCGCGTACTGGTCAACCACGCCTTCCTGCGCCGCGCCAGCCGCAAAAGCCGACGAGGGGGAAGCCAGCCAGACGAGGGCGAGTCCGCCCGCCATCAAGCCGACGATGAAATTGAATGCGTTGAATCCAGTAACCATGCGAGAGACCGCCTGCGAAGGGCTGGTCTTTCCGTTTTGGAACAAATAGATCACTGCCGGAACGACCGGGATCAAACCAACCAGAACAGCAAAGACTAAGAACATTGTTTATCTCCTTATTGAGTAGAAATATTTTTCAATTCGATATTCGTTCACGTTCAAGAATGTGGTTTTGAGCGCTTCTTTCTTCGGGCTTACGCCTCCTCTTGTGAGGAGTTCAGCCGCAACGGCTCGAAGCGCATGCCTCCACCGTGGAAGAACTTGCCTAAAATTTCATAGTAGTGCAAACGCATGGTCTGGATGTACACGATCAGACCTTCGAAGCCGATAATGAAGATGTTGCCGATCAGCAGGGTGATCCAGAAACCGATGGTCGGTTCTTCGCCTGCCAGCGAGAAGAATGCCAGGCTCAAACCACCGTGCGCCACTGCAAACGCGCCCACACGGACGAACGACAGCGTATTGCTCAACATGCTGATCGCAGACTCGAACAAGTCCATGAATGCTGTAACAAGGTACATCACGATACCGCCCTCGATAAGCGGGCGATGCCCTTCTGCAATGTTGCGGAATAAGCCGTTGAACATCACACCAAACGCAAAAACAGGCGTCAGGATGTTAAACGGAAGAGGCAGCTGGCTGATTGCCGCGGCAATTTTCGGGGCAATGGGCGTCGTTCCCAGAAGTCCGTTTAGGATCGTGAGGAAGCAAAAGTAAAAAGCGATCGCCACAACGCCGGTATGACCGAACCAGAAATGCGCCCAGTCGCGCGCGCGCGCCATATTGAACAAGCTCAGCAGATAGCTGAACAGCAGGATCACGATACCCGCGTCGATGGCGAAACCCAGGATGGTGAGGATGTTCTCCAGCGGGCTGAGCCAAAGAGGTTCGAAGTGGAAGTGGAGATATTCTTCGATTAAGTGACCTTCAAAGCCGAAAATGCTTCCGTACAGAACGCCGAAGATCGAGGCAAAGAAACCGCAATACACGAGGAGCAAGCCCAGGCTGGACAACCCCTTCATGAAAATCTTCTTGTGCGAGAGAAAGCCGACAAGCATCAATACGAGTCCCTGCCCAAGATCTCCAAACATCGCGCCGTACAAAATGGGGAAAGTCAACGCAACCAGAATGGTCGGGTCAAGTTCGCCATAGGAAGGACGACCATAGGTGGTTACCAATTCTTGAATCGGTCTGAGCCATTTGTTGTTCAATAATGCAACGGGCACATTATCATGATGCCCCGAGCGTTCGGTTGGAAGGGCTTCGATCAAAATTTCCCTCGAAGCCTGCTTCAGTTTCTCGGTGAGCAGAGCCATGTCGGCGGTGGGAACCCAACCCACCACAACGTAGGTGTGCCGCAATTGACCGAAACGCGCGATCGCATCCGCGATCAAGCGGCTGACGTGCGCGTCCCACCACAGTTTTTGCAATTCAGTTTTATGAACGCCGCCCAGTTTTCCCAACTGGGTTTCGAGTTCGAAAATCTTCTGCTTCGATTCCTCGATGGCTTTGCGGGTTTTCTCCACCACCTGCTCGGGCGTGCCGCTGAATTCTTCGGGTAAGGTAAGCGGATTCAAAAAGGCGCTTTTTGCGGCGCGTTCGAGTTCATCGGAATTGTTCTTCGACCCGAGCAACCATACGACGGCATCTTTCGCGTCGCGTTTCAACTCGAACAACACGTGAGGCACGCGGATGCTGTCGAGGCGCTCGATCACTTTGGTGTCGGCTTTCATCACGCCCAGGATGGAATGCACATGATCCGACTTGCGCAGGGAGCCGACTTCGAAATTCAAATGCGAGATCGGTTCGAGTTGCTTCAACTGCGCTTCGAGCGACTCAAGCCGCTTCTTTTCGACGCCAAGCTGGTCGCCCACTCCTTTGACATCGCCCTCGATCCGATCCACCGCCGGGCGAACGGATTCAATATCCACAATCGTCTCGAACTCGGTGGAGCCTTTCTGCTCCTCGGTGAGTCCCAACGTCTGCATGATGGACTGGAGGCGGCGTTCCAGCGTGGAATAATTCGCGGCTTTATCCTGCCATGTGCTGGGTCCGAGGCTCTCCAAACCCAGGAAGGCGCTATCCACCTGATGGAACACGCCCCTCCCGCTCAACACCTTCGTCACCGGCACGAGGTCCTTGGAGGGGATGATCAACTCAACTTCGGTCATTTCTCTTGGAAAAAACATGTCATCTCCATGAATAAAATTTCAAACGCATCAGTTCAGCAAACTGGTCTTCAACAACACAGAACGGAAATCGTCATCCTGCACAGCGGAGGATTTCGCCTCGATCAACACGACCAAATCCTGGATCTCAAGGTCGCTCAAGATGAGGAACGCCAGCGGAAGCCCGATGTGGAACGGGTTGCCGATGAACGCCGCGGTGCACTGTCGAATCACCTGTCGTTTGAGCAAAACTTCCAGTTTGGGCAAACCAGCCTGGGGGTGTTCGAGAAGCGTGTTCACATCCGCGATCGACGGGAACGCGCGCGAGACAATCGCGGCAATATCCCCACCCGCTGCGATCGCGCGGACATCCTCATCGCGCACGCGGAACCCGAACGGCAATGTGTAGTTGATGATCTCTTCTTCCGAAAGTTTATGATACACGCGGTAACGGATCGCCCACATCAAATTATTCATGTCGAGCAATCCGCCGACGATCTTGGTGGCGGCTTCACGGTCCAACCCGCTCAACTTTTTCGCTTCCGCCCACAAGCGCCGCCAGTAGTCCAAGTCGAGCGCCACTTCGAGCGGGAAAAGATTCTGCTCGGCAGAGAAACGCTTCATGGCGAACGACATCGTCGATTCGTAGGGCGTGCCTTTCAACAACTCGACCGCCGCGGGAACGTTGCCCGCCTCCACCATGGCTTGGGCTGGCAGGGTGGAAAACGAACCAAACGGAAACAATACTTCGTTCACACGATCCCATGGCGCCACGTCGGGGTTCCACGCGGAGACGGTTTGAATGCTCCGCAAGACAGCCTTCAAGTTGCCCAACTCGAAATAGCGAAACAACTGCTTGACGAGCGAACGGGTTTGCTCGGGCGACATCTGCACCACGCTGGAGTATGAATCCGCCAGCCGCCGCCTCAATTGCTGGATGGCGCGGCGCGGCGTCAACTCGTTATCTTTCAACGAGGCGAGGTAGGGTCCGTATTGTGTATTTTTCAGCGAACTGATTAAGGATGGAAAATCGGGGGAATCGCTTAAACGGGAAATATCCTGCGGGGTCAGAAGGTTGGAATACATCGCCCGCACTTTCGTGCTGATTGCCGCGTAGCCGGTAACGCCGCTCGCCATGATTACGCCTTACCGAGCACGCGATCCAACACGTAGGAAACGGCTTTATCGAAATTCTTTTTCGACTGCGCCTCGAACTCGCTGTTTTTTGCATCCACAGAAGCAAGCACATCCTTAGACTTGTCTTCCGATTGCGCTTCCGCAACGATACGGCGGGCTTCATTCTGCGCTTCTGCGCGAGCGCGAGAAAGCATGGCTTGGGCTTCCTGCTCGGCGCGCACCGGAATTTCCTGCGCGTCACGCTTCGCCTTCTCCTGCAATTCCGCCGCTTGTTTTTCGATTTCGAGCACCAGTCGGATATTCTTTTCGTTCATCGCTTTTCACCTCGCTAAGATACTTGCATCGCTTCGCAATTGTAAAGGATAAAACCTTCATCATCAAGGCTTGAGCGTCAACTTGACAATTCAGGTTCTGATTGTGCTATTATGCACAATTATAACGGGACGTTCTGCAAATTGTCAATCGATTCGGCAACTCGCTTCTTTCCCAATTTCAGCCTGCCTCCCCACTCCAACAGGGTCGCCATCCCGAAGGGATGGGATGATCTCAAGAGCCGCATGGCAAGTTTTCACAATGCGGAACCGCAAAGCGAAAACTTGCGGTACGAGATCAAAATAAGTTCAACGCGCCCGCGTCGGACCAGTTGAACCACGGCGCAAAGATTGTCCCGATGAGGATCACGCCGAGGGTCAGCGCCACAAGCGCAATGGCGTAGGGGCGCGAGAGCGGGATCGGGTGATTCTCTTCATCTTGATTCGGCATTCGGTAGAGGTATACAAATTTGAGCGCGTTCAAATAATAGTACGCGCCGATAACCGATGTGATCACGCCAAGGACAACCAGCCAAACGTAACCGGCTTGAATGCCCGCCGCAAAAACAACCACTTTTGCAACGAAGCCGCCGAACGGAGGCATCCCCGTCAGCGACAGGAACGCGGTTAACATCATCAGTCCCAGCCACGGCGAGCGGCGACTCATGCCGGCGTAGTCTTGAATATTCTCCAAACCAGTCGCTTTGCTGAATGCCATGGCAATGCCAAACGCGAGCAGGTTTGTGAGGATGTATGCGGCAAGATAAAATACCACGCTTGCCGCGCCCAATTGCGTTAGCGCGACGACGCCAATCAACGTGTAGCCCGTGTGGGCAATGGAGGAATATGCAAGCAGGCGTTTGATGTTGGTTTGCGGCAACGCGAGCAGGTTGCCAACGATCATGGAAATTGCGGCGATGATCGCCAGGGTCGTCGTCCATGAGGCGGAGAGGCTAGGCTCAGGGAAGGCAATGAAGAACAGGCGTAAAAGAACCGCGTAGCCCGCGGCTTTCGAGGCGGTGGATAAAAACCCAGCAACCGGCGTGGGCGAGCCTTCGTACACATCCGGCGCCCAAAAATGGAAAGGCACGAATGCAACTTTGAAGCCGATACCCACAAGGATTAACGCCAAAATGCCGAACGCCGCCAGCGGAGCGATGGCGCCCACGCGGAACATTTCAGCCAATTGGTAAATGTCCGTTGTGCCGGAGAAGCCGAAAATGAGACTGAACCCGTAGAGCATGATCGTTGTGGTGAGAATGCCGAACAGCAGGTATTTGAACCCGGCTTCAGTGGACTTGTCGTCTCCCAACATGAACCCAGCCAGCGCGTAGAGAGGAATCGAGGCGGTCTCAATCGCGAGGAAAAGCATGATGAGGTCGGATGAGACCGCCATCAAGTTCATTCCGATCAGCGAGGCGAGGAGCAGAAGATAGGCTTCGCCGCGTTTGCCGAGTTGTTCGTGATCCATCATCAAGAGCGCGGTGGCGGCGCCGGCGAACATGAAGAGCATTTTGAAGAAGAAGCCGAGCCAGTCGAAGCGGATCATGCCGCCAAGCGCGGAGGTCGGCGCGCCCGGCTGACCGGCGAGGAAACTAATGAGCATCGCGGCGAACAATCCACCGGCGGTGAGCCAGCCCACATTGCGGCGTTTCTCCTCCTTCCAAAATGGCTCGATGATGAGAACTAACATTCCCACAATGAGGATCAAGATTTCAGGGAGGATGGACGCGAAAGATATCGAAGTGAACATTATGAACCTCCCAGCAGGCGCATGATATATTCAACGCCGGTCTGCACCATCGGCGCCATGAATTTTGGATAGGCCCCAATCACGATCATGAAAATGCACAAGGTTGTAATCGCCACTTTGTCGAGAATCGTGATGTCTGTGATATGACCTTCGAATTTTTCTGGCATATCTCCAAAGAAGACTTGCCGAATATTTCGCATGATGTAGGCGGCGGTGATGACGATGGAGATACTGCATATCACAGCCACAAACCAATGTACCTGCCACACGCCCATGAAGATGGGGAATTCGGCGATGAAGCCTGAGAACAACGGCATACCCATCGAGACCAGCCCGCCGATGATAAAGCCGACTGTGGCAAACGGCATCGCTTTGCTCATGCCTCCCAGCTCGGGGATCTGCCGCGTGTGCGCCCGGTCGTAGATCATACCGACGACAGCGAAGAAGAGCGCGGTCATTGCCCCGTGCGAGAACATCTGCAAACCCGAGCCAAGCAGCCCGTCGGCGTTGAGCGTGGAGAAGCCAAGCATCACGAGTCCCATGTGCGAAACAGATGAGAAGCCAACCATGTATTTGAAATCTTTTTGCACGAAGGCGATGTACGCCCCGTACACGACGGCGATTGCGGCAAACGCCATGATCAGCCATTGCCAGTATTTCGCGCCTTCGGGCAGTAACATGATGCCCACGCGCAACGCGGCGAACGCGCCCAGCTTCATCAACACGCCGGCATGGAACATCGAAACGGCGGTCGGCGCGGCGACGTGACCATCCGGCGACCAGTTGTGGAGGGGCCAGATGCCGCCCAAGACCGCGAAGCCGAGAAAGACCGGTAGAAACCAAATGATCTGGAAGGATGGCGAAAAGCGCGCGCTTTCCATTGTCAACATGTTGAAGGTCAACACGCCGGTATTTTGATATTGCGCAAAGTACATTGCTAACGCGCCGACCAATGACACCACCGAGCCGATCAACAAATACAAAGTCAATTTCATCGCGGCATATTCGCGCGTGACGCTCCAGCCCCAAATGACGATGAGCAAATACATTGGGAAGACGGCGATCTCATAGAAGAAGATCAGCATGAAGAGGTCGAGAGAGACGAACACACCGAGCACGCCCCACGCGAGGATGAACAGGAAGGCAAAGAACTCGCGCGGACGGTCTTGGATGCCAGCCATCACATGCGGGTTGTCGTCGCCCCATGAGATCAGCACGCCGGTGAACATAACCACGCCGGTCAGCAGAACGAGCGGCGCGCCGATCCCGTCCACACCGAAGTGCAGGCTGATGCCCAAGGCGGGAAGCCACTCGTATTTTTCGACGAATTGATAGCCAGCGATGGATTGGTCGTAATTGAAATAGACCCACAGAGAAAGAATCAACGCAAACGTGGCAGACGCCAGCGCAACGACTCGCGCTTCGTTTTTTCGGTTGACAGGCATGAGCAGTAGAATCAATGCCGCAACGAGGGGAGTGAAGGTGATGATACTTAGGACGGGGAAGGTCATGATTCCTCAGGAGGAGATTAGAGAGTAGAGAATTGGAGAATTGCCTTTTCAGAACAGCATCATAACGGCTTTGTTGATTACGTCTAGAATCCATGCGGGATAGATGCCGATCCACAACATCAACAGGATGAGCGGAGCCATGACGAGCATCTCGCGCGTGTTGATTTCGGTCAATTTGTGTTCGCCGTGCGACCAATGTTCGTTCAGGGGGCCGTGCAAAACTTTTTTGAGCGCTTTCAAGATGTACGCGCCGGTGAAAAACAGTCCCAGCATCGAGACGGCGGTGTAAATCGTGAGGATGGGCCACGATCCGCGCACGATGAGAAACTCAGAGATGAAGCCATTGAGCCCGGGCAAGCCGAGCGACGCCATGCTGGTGAAGATCAAAATTCCGCCGTAGATTGGGACGAGCGTGAATAATCCGCCGTATTCTTCGAGGTTGCGCGTGTGAGTCCGCTCGTAGAGAACGCCGACGAGGAAAAACATGCCGGCGGCGGATAATCCGTGATTGAACATTTGCAGGATGGCGCCGTTGAGGGCAATCGTCGCGTCGGGCGTTCCGTGCGCCAAGCCTGCCGCGGCAATGCCGAGGACGACAAATCCCATGTGATTCACGGACGAGTACGCGACCAGCCGCTTGAAGTCTGTTTGGGCGAAGGATGCCAATGCGCCAAAGATAATCGCGGCGGTGGCAAGGAAAGCCAGCGCGCCGGCGAAATATCGCGCTTCAACGGGATAGAGCGGAAGGATGAGGCGCAAGAATCCGTATGCGCCGAGTTTGAGGAGCACGCCAGCAAGGATCATCGAGCCTGCCGTCGGCGCTTCGGTGTGCGCGTCGGGGAGCCAGGTATGGAAGGGCCAAATCGGGACTTTGATAGCGAAGGCGATCGTAAACGCCCAGAAGGCGATCGCTTTCACCGTGGAGACCGACATGCCGAGCAGGGTCGAATCAGGCTGAAGGGAGGTCCAACGCTGGGTGAGGGCGAGCAGGTCATACGTCTCGAAAAGAACGCCGAGAAGTTGAATCGCAAGCAGGAGTCCGAGCGATCCGCCCATGGTGAAGATCAAGAACTTCATCGAGGCATAGTTGCGGTTCGCGCTCCCCCACTGGTTGATGAGGAAGTACATCGGGATGAGACCGACTTCCCAGAAGACGAAGAAGACGAGCAAGTCTAGCGACATGAAGACGCCCAACATGCCCGTCTCCAAAAAGAGGAAGAGCATCATGTATGCTTTGACTTTGTCGGTGATGTTGAACGAGGCGAGGATGGCGAGCGGCGTGAGGAGCGTGGTCAGTAAGACCATCGTGAGCGAGAGACCGTCTACGCCGAGGTGGACAGTGGAGCCGAGGGCTTCGTACCATTCGTAGCGTTCTTGAAACTGAAAGCCCGGTATGGACGATTTGAATTGGAACCAGATTGAGACTGACAGCAAAAACGGGATCAGACTCGCGCCCAACGCAAACCAACGCAGAAGTTTTATTTCTTCCTTGGGCAGGAAGAGCATGAACACCGCCGCCAGCGCGGGCAGGAAGAGGATGAGCGAGAGGAAGTGGGTTGAGATGAAATCCATTCAGTGTTCCTTTTTTTACCGCGAAGCGCGCGAAGATCGCTAAAAGACTGTTTCTTACTCTTTCTTTGCCACACAGCACACAGAGAGCTTTGAGAAAACCTTTTAAAAATCTCTGTGAACTCAGTGTTCTCTGTGGCTGAGGCTCTTTTTCATACCTTCAAGAAACACTCACTAAGAAAAACCTTTAAAGCTTCTCTCCGGTCGCTACGCGGAAAATATAAAGAAATACAAAATCGCGCCGATAACAAGGAAGAGGATCAACGCGAACATGAGATATTGCTGGATGCGGCCCGTTTGGATGACGCGCAATTTCTCGCCTGAGAAGTAGGTGACATTTGCCGAGCCGTCGCCGAGGAATCTGTTGATGAAGGGCAAATCGAAATAGTTTCGGATCCCGTCGCCGATGCCTTGCGTGCCGGGACCGAAGAGATGCAGGATGCCGTCAATGAAGCCTTTGTCCATGATTTGGTAGACGACCTTGTCGGCGAACCAGATAGCGGGATTGATGAAGACCGCGTTGTAAATTTCATCCACGTAATATTTGTTCTTGAGGAAACCAAGTTGCAATTTGTCCTCGGCAGATGAGTTGACGTTGCGATACGTCAGGTAGCCGAGTCCAAGCCCGCCGAGGGCAACGACCAACGAAGTAAGCAGCGGAACGAAATTGAACTCAACCGCTTCGGGGCGCTCAGCAAGAGTCTCGCCAACGAATTCATGGAGCCAGTTCGGGAAGAGTCCGCCGAGGATGGGGAAATTTTCAGGGATGCCGACCCAGCCATACCCGATGGCTAAGACCGAGAGGACGAGGAGTGGAAACGTCATCGTCCACGGAGTCTCATGCGCGCGCCTTGCTTCCTCCGTGCGCGGCTCGCCGAGGAAGGTCAGCGTGATCTGGCGCATCGTGTAGAAGGCAGTAAGAAACGCGGCAATCGCAAGCGTGATGAAGACCGGCAGGTTGTGCGCGAACGCGTCGGCGAGGATTTCGTCCTTCGACCAAAAGCCCGCGGTGACGATCGGGAAACCCGAAAGCGCAAAGCCGCCGATGAGGAACGTCCAAAACGTGATGGGCATTTTATTTTTCAAGCCGCCCATGTTGAACATATCCTGCGGATCAACCTTGTGATCCCCCGTGTGATAGGCGCCATGTTCCATGCCGTGGATGACCGAGCCTGAGCCGAGGAAGAGCAACGCTTTGAAGAACGCGTGCGTGATGAGATGGAACACTGCCGCCACATACGCGCCGATGCCGAGCGCGGCGATCATGAATCCCAGTTGCGAGATCGTGGAATACGCCAGCACGCGCTTGATGTCGTTTTGCGCAAGGGCGATGGTGGCGGCAAACAACGCGGTGAACGCGCCAATGAATGCCACAACAGACATCGTCTGCGCGTCGAGACTCAACAACGGGAACATGCGGATGACCGTATAGACTCCCGCCGAAACCATCGTCGCGGCGTGGATCATCGCGCTGACAGGAGTCGGTCCCTCCATCGCGTCGGGCAACCAGACGTGCAGAGGGAACTGCGCCGATTTGCCAACCGTGCCGATGAAGAGCAACAATCCGATCAAGCCAGCGGTGGAGAAACCAAGCGCGCCGCTCGGAATCATCTGTAAAGTGTGTAACGTTGTTTCTGTGAAAATTTCACGGAATGAAAGTGTGCCAGTGACTGAATACAGATAAGCAATACCCAACAGCATGAACACGTCGCCGATGCGTGTGGTCATGAAGGCTTTGACCGCCGCGTCGCGGGCGGATTTCTTCCCGTACCAAAAACCGATCAACAAATACGAACACAAGCCCATGATCTCCCAGCCAATGAACAACGTCAGCAGGTTATCCGAAACCACGAGCGTGAACATGCCGAAGGCGAACAAACCGATGAAGGCGAAGAAGCGCGAATACATCGGCTCAACGGATGGGACAACATGCTTACGCCCATGCTCTTCGATTGTCGCGCCATGCGGAGGCAATCCTTTGTGGTCGTGATCGCCCTCGGGCTGACCGAAGTTGTGATAGCCGATGCTATAGATGAAGATCATCAACACGGTCCACGACACGAAGAACAACATCAACGCGGTGAGCGGGTCAACGAGTACGCCGACCCTGAACCACGTATCCCCCATCGCCAGCCAGTTCATGGACGAAGTAAACGGACGCTCTCCCAAATGCTCCACGCCAAGCGCGCGCGCGAACACGATCATGCTTCCGAGCCACGAAAGCAAAGCCGCGCCGACAGCAACCATATGGCTGAGCGCCTTGTTCCGATTCGTGAACAAGACGATCAAAAAGAATGCCAGAGCGGGCGGGAGAGGAATAAGCCAGATGATGGTTTCGGTTGACACAAAGCCTCCAAAACTAGAGAGTAGAAAGTAGAGAGTAGCCGCCTGCTCACTACTCATCCATTCTCTAGAATTTCAACATATCAATCTCATCCGCAATGACCGTATTGCGTTTGCGGTAGACGGAAATTACGAGAGCCAAGCCCACCGCCACTTCCGCGGCGGCGACGGCGAAAACGATGATCGTAAACACCTGCCCAGTGATATTCGTCACATCTCCGTAACGCCAGAACGCGACAAGATTCACGTTCACCGAGTTCAACATCAACTCGATGCCGAGCAGGATGGCGACCAGATTACGACGCGACAGCGCGCCGAATAATCCAATGCTGAACAACGCGGCGGAAAAGATTAGATACCACGATAAAGGAACCATACAAACTCCTTCGATCAGCCACAGAGACCTGCGAGCACTCTGAGAAAACTCAAAATCTCAACGCGCTCTGCGGCTACATTATTTTCGATTGTACGCAACGTACACCGCTCCCACCAACGCGGCAACCAACAACACGGATGCGACTTCAAACGGCAGGACGTACGCATCGGGCGACACAAGCGCGTTACCCAACGCCGACACCGCGTCAAACCCAGACGGGAAGGCTGACGCAGTCTTCGTGACGCCGCTCCACCCGTGGACGAGAAGCGCAAGCCCGACAAAGGCGAGCGCCGCCAGCAACGCGCCGAAACCCCAATTCCGATTCAACTGCGGACCCTGGTCGCGCATGTCTTTACGCGTGAGCATCACCGCGAAGATGAACAGAATCGCAATCGCGCCGATGTACACCACCACCTGCACGACCGCAAGAAAACTCGCGTGAAGGACGGCAAAGATCACCGCCACTCCGAACAAGGTGGCGATCAGCCAAAACGCGGCATGGATGAGGTTCCCCGTTGTCACTACGCGCAACGCGGCGATGAGGGTCACAGCGGCGACGATGAGGAAGATGATTTTGTCAATGGTCATAAGACAGTCTCCAGTCTTCAGTCTCCAGTCTCTTCAATGCGAGACTAGGACTGGAGATTTCGCTAATGTTGCGCCACCTCTGGCATTGATGCTTTCGCGCCCTCCACCCTCTCCCGCTCCTGTCGGCTGGTGGAGCGCGCTACTTCAAGCGAGATCCACGCGACGAGGATGTTCGAGAGGAACATGCCGCCGATGTAGAGCCAGGCCGGGGCGTTGGCGAGAAGCGCGTTCATGAGGGCGGTCGTCATCAGCAGGACAAAAGCGACAGGTGTGAGAAACTTCCAGTTGAAAGCCAGCATATGATCGATGCGGATGCGGAGCAGTGTGTACTTCACCCACATGATGATCCAATAGCCGATAAACGCTTTGAAGAAAAGGATGGCAACGGCGAGGAACGCGCTGACCTGCTCCAAGCCAAAGAAGCGATAGCCGCCGAAGAACAGGATCGCCCAAAAACCGCCGAACGTGAAGGCGTGCAAGAGTTCGCCCGCGTAGAACATGCCGAACTTCATGCCCGAATACTCGATGTTGTAGCCGGAGATCAATTCCGATTCCGCTTCGCCCATGTCGAACGGAGCGCGTCCGAGTTCGGCAATCGCGGCGATGAGGAAGATGACGGCGGCAAGCGGCGCGAGGAAGACAAACCACGTGTCCTGCGCTTGCGTGATCGCGCCGATGCCCATCGAGCCTGTAAAGATCGTCGGGATGAGCATGACGGTGAGCATGGGGATTTCAAAAGACAACATCACCGCCACTTCGCGGAACGCGCCGATAAGCGAATATTTGTTGTTCGACGACCAGCCCGCCATGATGATCGAAAGCGCGCCGATCGCGCCCGCCGCAATGATATACAGCGCGCCGATGTTCAAGTCTACGCCGAGGATGGATGGGGCAAGCGGCACCACCGCCCACAGAATCAACACCGACATCATCGAGAGGATCGGCGCAAGGTTGTACAACGTCTTATCGGCGCCTTCGGGCGTGGTGTCTTCTTTAATAAGGAGTTTGATGATGTCGGCGAATGGCTGGATCAGCCCGAACGGTCCGACACGATTCGGCCCGATGCGAGATTGAAAGCGCGAGACCACCTTGCGCTCGATCCACACGAGAATAATATCCAGCGCCATCAGCAGGGCAACTAGAATGAAAATTCCGAGGAAGCCGATCAGGACATTCGCCCAAAGTTCGGGCATACCCCAACCGGCAAAAATCCCAAGCAACCAATCTGCCGTAACTTTGAGAGGGTCTTTAAGAAAATCCATCATTACTCCTGCAAAATCTGTTCTTCCACTATCCTCCGCAAATCTTCACTAATCTTCTTTAATATTCGCGGGGCTCGGGTAGTATTGCGAATTCGTCGTTACACAAAGAAAAGGCTGAACGGGTTAAACCAATTCAGCCTTTTCCATTAATCCTTTGGAAATTACACCCACTCCAGCATCCCTTTGCGCCATGTGTACGCCAAACCGACGATGAGGATGAGAATGAAGATGATGCCTTCGATGACCGCAAACATGCCGAGCGAATTAAGCTTCACCGCCCACGGGAAGAGAAAGACAGTCTCCACATCGAAGATCAAAAAGACGAGCGCGAAAATATAATATTGGGCTTTGAACTGCACCCACGAATCGCCCACCGTTTCGATGCCGCACTCGTATGTCATTTGCTTGATCGGATTCGGTTTCTTCGGCGCCAATACCCACGCCGCGCCGATCGCGCCGACAGGAATGATCAACCCGACGAGCAGAAATAACCCAACATATACCCACGAACTCATAAAATCTCCTGCGAATTTTTTTTACGAGCGGCAAAATTGTACCATAGAGGATTTCCGACCCAAATTGACGGAGTATTCATCTTTGAGTGATTTTCATCCTATTTTCTCCCACGCCGGCGGAAGATAAATTTCACAATATCCTCCAAAAACGGAAAGCCGATAACCGTGCCGGCGATGGAGCCGACCACTCCAAACGACCGCGCCAGATCGCCCGATAAGCCGAGGAAGTTCACCGCTTCGATCTCGACGGGTTGGGCTGATACCGCTTTCTGGCTTTCTTCGCCGCTTGCGCGTTCGACAAAGCGCAGATACAGCCACACCGTACCGCGATAGACACCGACTCCATCAGGGCGAATGCTCCAATAAAATGAAACAGACTGCCCCTGCGCGAGAGGCTGGCTGGTGAGTCCCGGCGGCGAGATTTGCATCCCCGCGATGTCGAACCGCGCCTCGGCGATCACATTATGCGTTTCATACATGTTGGGAATTTCAACAGTTTCGCCAATGACAACATTGCCCCCCACCTCTGCCGTCGGCGTGACGTTCCCGAGGTCGTCCACCTCCAGCGTGAGACGGACGATATCCGAATCCCCCGCGCGGATCTGCGGAGGAAATTCAAGTGTGATGCGCCGTCGTTCAGGAATCGCGGGTTGCGATGTCGGGCTGTCCGATTCCCCTCCGCCAGTGTTTGGCAAAGCCGTCGCGATAGATTGAGTTGGAGGAATCTCTTCGGCGGCTGGTTGATCCGTTGAAACTGGAGGTTCGGGCGCCGCCGAAGACGTAACACCGCAGGCGAGAACCGTCAGCGTAATCAACAACACCAAAAGTATACGTGGGGAAAACGCGGATGTTTTCATGAAACGGATTCAAAGAAATATGGCAACTGCATTTCATTCGGCGCGATGGGCTGAGTCCGAATCTCGCGGCGCGACGGCGCGAATCCCCAGATCAAAAGCGAAAGCGATATAGCGAGAAGAAGCGCGCCCAATAAGATTCGGATTCTGCGAGTCATTTATCTCTCCGTAGTGACGACTTCAGTCGTCAGTTATTCGTGATGCAGTTCAACTGCATCACGAACATTATTAAATCGCCGCCAACTCGCCCGCCACCAGACCGGGAAACGCGGCGCGGAGTTCTTCATCCACTTCAGGCAAGATCAACGACTCGGGGTTCTTCGACATGATCTCTTTGACCTTATTCATCGCGCGCGCTTGAATATCCAACGCGCCTTTCCTCTCCCAGGCGATACGCGCATCGCGGTCGGCGATTTTTGTCATCACGGCTTCCGTCTTCATACGGTTGATGGTGTGTTTGGCAACGATGAACGAGCCGCCGGGTCCGATCTCTTTGATGAGGTCAACCGCCAAGTCTTCATCGCTGAACGAGATGCCGCGCTTGACGCGCTTCAACATTTGCGCCACTTCATCATCAATAACCGCTTTGGCGAAGTCAAACGTTTTGAGCGCGTCAATCAACCCGCCGATGTTGAACATATCCATGCCGCCGACGATGCCGCCCATGCCAGACATGCCCGTCTCATAACCAGACTGCGCGTCGTTGAGTTTCGAGTTAGTCAAACCAACATAGCCGCCACAAGGCACGTTATAAAAACGAGCGAGTTGAGCAAACGCCATGTGCAACATGCCACATTCAATCGCGCCCGATGTGTACGCGCCCGAACGCATGTCCGCCACCGTTGCAAGTGTGGCATAAATTGTCGGCGTGCCTTCTTTCACCATTTGCATCAACGCCACCGTTGCAAGATATTCCGCGTTGCCCTGCACCAACGTCCCAGCCATAGACATGGGCGAAGTGAGTCCCGCGTTCGGCACGATGGTTGGATACACAGGCAAGCCCTCGCTCGCAAAATACATCACATTTTCTGTGGATAGCACATCCATCGAAAGCGGCGATACCGTTGGGCAATAATGATGCGTAAGGAATGGATGCTCTTTGTATGCCTCTTCCCCTCCAGCCACAATATACGCCATCTCCATCATGGCGAGCGTGTCTTTGTGATCGGTCGTCGTCGCGCGGATGGGTTTGAGACAATACTTGATTGCAGGATACAAGCGCGAGATGGTGAACTGATCTTTCGGCGCGTCATCCGCCAACGTGGATATGGAAAACATATCGTAGCCCGGCAACTCGTTGATGAGATGCGCGATGCGGGCAATATCGCCAGACTCGGCGCGTCTTTCGTGACCTGTGACCGGGTCAATGATATCGGGAGCCGAGCTCGCCGTGACGATGACGGGGCTGTCGCGCGGAATCGTCTTGTCAAATTTCGGGTCGCGCGCATGAAAAGTAAAAGACGGCGGTGCCATCTTCCGATATTTCTCCACCACCTCGCGCGGAAGCTTGACGAACTCGCTATCCTCTTGAGTCTTCGCGCCGCGCTGAGCAAATAATTCACGCGCAGGCGCATAGCGGACTTTCAAACCCACTTCCTGAAGAACCTCCAACGAGGCTTCGTGGATTCGTTCGATCTGTTCCTGTGTAAGAAGTTCTGCGTATGCCATAGGGAATATCCTCTAATTAAAATTTATCGGTGGTCGAGTAGTCCCGCTGGTTTTCGCGGGACGTATCGAGACCACTACGCCGCACAGCAATTCTTGTTACAAAAGTATATTTGCGCACCTGTTGATCTCGGTACAGCGGCGGAGGCGAGTCGCCTTGCAAAGACGTATTGAATCCCGCCGCTTACTCGACCAACGATACTTCTTTAAACCGTTTTCCTCTTCGTTTTTACTTGCGTTTGCTCATTACGAGTCGCATTTCTCTTGGGAAGCCTCAGTTCACGCATCAGCCTTGCCTGCGCGCGTTTGCTTTGCGCTGCCATTTGACGCGGGATATTCATGATCCTATCGAGAATCTCGAAGCGATTATTCTTGAACGCCCAATGCTCGACCTTTAGTCTATCCGCCAATTCTAAAATTTCAGTCACTGAAGACATTTGCAACCCCGCGCGTGTGACCTTGAGAGTCGCGGCGGCAGTGGCAAACCGCGCGGACTGTTCGATATCCCAACCTTTGAGGTAACTATAAATGTAGCCTGCTGAAAACGTTGCTCCCGCCCCACACGCATCCACAGCTTTGACTTGCGGAGCAAACACACGGACAATTTCGTTTCCCTGCGCCACGAGACAGCCGCCTTTGGCAAGGGTGATGATCGCAGTTTCGATTCCCGATTTCAACAACTTGCGAGCCGTGCCGATCAACGCCCGTTTGCCTCCGAGTTGCGCGGCATCCGTTACTGCCTGACAGAACATAGCGCGGTCGGCATATTTTTTCAAAACGTCAGGATATTTATGACCATGCTCCAGATTCACAAACACAGGGACTTTGTGTCGATTCGCCTCGTCCATCGCGCGAAGAACGTGGCTACCGTCGTACCAATCCACGTACAGAACTTTCGAGCCGCGAATCAGGTTGAGGTTAGCCGAATCAAGCGTCCCCAAAATTTGAGGCGTGCGTTGCCAGAAGTACGTCCGCGCGCCTTTGCGGTCTGAGACATTTACTTCCAGCGGAGTTTTATATTCCTTCGTAAAGCGGACTTTCCCCTGCACGCCCCAATCCTTCAATCGTTTCGCAAGCGAATGACCGCGTTCATCATCACCGACGGCTGTGCCAATCATCCCCGCGGACACATCCCACTGGCGGAGTAAACAAGCCACAATCGCGGCGTCATCAAACACAAACTCGTTGACCTCGGTCACGATCGCGCCTGTATTGTGCTTCGGAAGTTTTTCAAGCACCATGATCTCGACAGGCGTCAGCATCCCAAAGCCGACGTATTCGGGAGGGGATTTTGGCATGTCTTATAACTCTACACTGGATACCTTGCGGCGAATTGTTTCGATCACTTCCTCAATTTCATTTTCAACATCCCCACGAAAGGACGATTCGATAAATTGCCATGTTCCATCGGGTAGCCGTTCTTGATAATGATGAGGATAACTTTTCAATCGTATCAAAGGGTCGTAATCGGGATGGGGAAAATCATCCCAGCCGAATAATCTCTTGTCGCCAGCATGAGCAAGCGTCAAATCAATCAGCGCGTATGAGTAACTGTTGGTGGTTGGATCAAAATGAACATCAAGAAAACGCGTGGCGCTGAGAGATGCGCGCACTTTGCCACCGACAAGTTGCACATCGGTAAAGAGTCCGCTTTGGCGCAACATGCGGACAACGGACGCGTGCCAGACGCTCACACATTCTCCAAAAAATTCGCCAACCGCTCCAGTTCGTGTCGAACCGCCCGCCACTCCAACAAATCAGTATACAAGGTGTGATCGTCGGCTGGCGCGGATTTACTTTGCGCCTCAAGTTTTTCGATACCCCCGTATTGTTCTGTTAATTGACTCATGCGCTGACGGAGTTCGACGATCCGATCGGTGGTCGCTTGCGCGATTCCGCGCTGAACGATTTCATCCTCGTTGAGAGCCATGATCTTTTGCAGGTCGGTCAAGAGATTTTGTGTCCGGGAGGTAAGAACCATGATACGACTCCTTGTTTCGACTCTATTTTAGCACGTTGTAACGCTTGCCATTCCTCGCGCTCACGATTTTAACTTCTCACCCTTCGGGTCATACAGCACGGAAGCGGACATGTCCCACTTATAGAGTAAACACGCCACAATCGCGGCATCGTCGAATACAAACTCGTTGACCTCAGTCACGATCGCGCCCATGTTGTGCTTCGGGAGTTTCTCCAGTGCCATGATCTCAACAGGCGTCAGCATCCCAAAGCCAACGTATTCAGGAGGGGATTTTGGCATGGAATAGTTCTTCTTCATTCGCGCATGAGGGCTGTAAAACCAGCTTGTTGGAAATGCGCATCGGTTGTCAGGGCTTGGGTGATTTTCTCACTGGTCATTACTATAAACGATATACAATCGGTCATTCCCCATTCTTTGTCGGAACGCGATTTATACAGGACAAAGGCACGGCGGTACAAGTCTTCGTTATTTTGAACGATGACAAGGTTCTCATCTTCTTCCAGCGCTTGAAGAATAGTTGCTCCAGCATGGCGCGTGCGTCCCTCTGCCATTGCATCGCCAATCTCAATTAAAACAGCTCGAGTCGTGACAAGAGCAACGCCTTCCCTTTCGATCTGACGTGAAAGTCGCTTTGCTTTTTCGTGATACTTGTCGGCGGGCGAAGCCAAAGCGACGACAAATGCTGTATCAAGAAACACCTTATCATTCATGAGTGCGTTTCTTCACCTGCAAATACGTCTCGATATTCTCTGACCAATCCGCGGGCGCATCCACTTTCAAGGACTCAATGACCCTCAACGCAGATTTTTTCTTTTTGGATTTTTCTTTAACCGCTCTTATGGTTAAGTGAACCGACGTGTTCGGTTTTATCGCCAAACGTTTCTTGGGGCGAAGAACTTTCCCATCATAAACTGCTTCCACGGTTTGCGTCACCATAAATCAACTCCTTGCTTCGCCTTGATTGTAGCACGTCACGCCTTCAACTTCTCCCCTTTCGGGTCATACAACATGGAAGATGTCACTCCGCGACGCGCGCGCATTCATTCCCACGGATTCTCGATTTCAATTCCCGTCTCCTCAAAATCACTCACATTGCGCGTGACCAATATGAGTTGACGCGCAAGCGCCGTCGCCGCGATGAGCGAGTCCAACGCTGGCATAGTTCTTCCTGTCGCTTCCAATCTCGCGGTGAGAATGCCCCATTCCACCAGGATATTCGCATCAAGTGAAATTATCTTCCCATCGAAGCGGATAAGCAAATCGTCTTTAAGCCAGGCTTGTAATTCCTGCTTCCTTTTTGATTTAGAAAGTTTCTCGATGCCTTTGGAAATTTCCCCAATTGTGATGACGCTCAAAAACGAATCGTCTGGGTCGAGCGAGTCGACGAATTCAACGACATTCGGGTTGGGTTGTTTGACGACCAACTCTGAAATGACGCACGTATCGAGCAGGTATTTCATAACTCCACGCCGTCGCGCGGAAGGGATTTGTCGCGCGTCAGGTCAACGCCTGCCAATGGAGAAGCGCGAAAAAACTCTGAGAACGTCTTCATCTTTGCCAATTGATTCAGCGAGTCTTTGATGCGCGTTCCCCGTTCTGGATCTGTCGCTGTTTCTGGCGATTTGATGGAATTAATTTGCAGGAAGGCGACAAAATCAAGCACCTGACGTTGTTTATCGGGCGATAATTTCAACACTCGCTTTTGAATCTGGTCAATCAAAGTCATGCCAGACTCCTTTCCAGCACGGATGCGATACTCCGCTTTTGTTTCTTGCACTTTGCGAGGCTTGGAAGAATTTGTTTTCTTCATGGCGACAGTATAGCACAGGGCAAATCACGCCTTCAACTTCTCCCCTTTTGGATCATACAACACAGACGCAGTAACCTCCGCAACGCGCATCCCTTCGATCAGTTCAACATCCACGCGCGTGCCTGCTTTTGCCAATTCAAGCGGCAAATAGGCGAGCAGGATATTTTTCTTCACGGTGTAGCCGTATCCGCCGCTTCTCACGCGCGTCAACACTTTGCCTTCGTGGTAAATCGCTTCGCCGCCGTAGATTTGGGTGAAGTCTTCGCCATCTAAGACTAGTGTGCAAAGTTTTGTTACGAAACCTTTTTGTTTCTTTTCAATCAGCGCGGACTTGCCGATGAAGTCGCCCTTATCAAAGTTGACGCAGAATCCCAAGCCTGCTTCAAACGGGGTTTCGAGTTGAGTCAAATCGGTGGTGTAATAGCGATAAGCTTTTTCGAGGCGGAGGGAATCCATAACTTTATAGCCGCCGACTTCCATGCCGAAGCCTTTGCCTGCGTGCATTAACAAATCCCAGACCATCGAAGCGCGGTTGTTGGGGATGTATAACTCCCAGCCAAGTTCACCGACGTAACTGACTCTCTGCGCCCAGACTTTGACTCCGTTGATCGTGATGAACTTCGCCGAAAGATAGGGAAAAGCCTCGTTGGAAACTGAATCAGCTGTCACCTTGGAAAGAATCGAGCGCGACTTTGGTCCCATGAGCGCGAGACACGCCCAGTCCGTTGTGATGTCGCGCAGAGTCACATCATCATCTTCCGCGTGCATTTGCAACCACGCCAGATCGTTGGCGATGAATCCCGAACCCGTGACGACCCAAAATTTATTTTGCTCGATGCGCGCCACAGTGACATCCGCTTCGACGCCGCCGCGCGTGTTGAGAAATTGAGTGTAGGTTGTACTGCCGACAGGTTTATCAACATTCGAGTCGGCGACGCGTTGTAAAAGTTTCAGCGCATCACGACCAGCGATTTCAATTTTGCCGAATGACGTGAGATCGAACAATGTTGCGCGTTCGCGCGTGGCTTTGTGTTCCTCACCGACGCGTTCAAAATACGGAGGCTTGTTCCAGCCCCACTGTTTTTGATCCGCGCCCGCCCGCCGCCATTTTTTATCGGGCGAATAATACAAGGCGCGTTCCCAACCAAATTTTTCGCCGAAGACCGCGCCCAACTCCTGCGCGCGATGATAGACAGGACTCACGCGATGCGGACGCGCCGATTCATTTTCGTCGTTGGGAAAACGAATCGCATAATAATATTTGACGCTCTCGACAGTACGCTCGGCGGCATATTGCGGATCGGTGAAATAATTTCCGAAGCGCGTGGCGCGAAACGCGTTGACATCCATCGGCGCTTCACCCTCGACGATCCATTCGGCGAGCAGTTTGCCCATGCCGCCCGCGCCGCCATATCCATTCAGCGACATGCCCGCCAGCATCCACATGCCGCGCGCGCCAGCGATGGGTCCGAGCATGGGTTGACAATCGGGTGTGTACGCGCCAGGATGACACGTGATGTCAATGATGCCCGCGTCCTTCAAAAATGGGATGCGGCGAATCGCGCCTTCGAGCAACATTTCAAAACGTTGATACGAATGTGGCAATGTCGCGTTGCCATGTTCCCACGGTGTTCCATCAATCCACCTTGCAGGCGGGTTCGGCTCATAACCGCCGATCACGAGTCCGCCTTGCTCTTCGCGCATGTACACCAAGTTATCGGGGTCGCGCAAACACGGCGTCTCTTTTGAAAACTCATGCCCAGTCACCGCTTTGAGCGTGATGTGTTGATGGTCAACGGGAGTCGTCGGCAGAGACACACCCACCATTGCAGTGAGTCGCGGCGCCCACATGCCCGCGGCATTCACAACAATATTTGTTTTGATAACACCTTTATCTGTAATCACTGCTTGAATTTCTCCGCGCGGCGAAAGCTCGATCCCCGTGACGCGCGTGTTCGTGTTCACCTCCACGCCCAACTCTTTGATGATGCGCGCCAAGCCCGTCGTCGTGTCGTACGGCGAAAGATGACCATCTCGCGGCAGATAGATCGCGCCGTATAAATCTTTGTCCGTGATCTGCGGCATGATTTTGACGGCTTCGGCTGGGGAGATGATTTCCACCTCCATGCCGATCGCCCGCGCCCGACTCACGCTTCTTTCCAACTCTTTGAGCTGGTCCGCGCTGGACGCCACCCTCAAACTCCCGACGTGGTTAAAAAAACCAAGCTCGCTCCACAACTCGATGGAATATTTGCGGAACGACATCATGGTCTTGGATGTGGCGAATTGCGTCACCACCCCCGCGGCGTGCGACGACTCTCCACTGGCGATATCGCCTTTTTCGAGAAGGACAATATCGCGCTTGCCTAATTTATGTAAATGATATGCGACGCTCGTTCCGTAAATCCCGCCGCCGATGACGACTATTTCTGCTTGGGTTTTCATGGGTCTCCTTCGGAGAGAAGTATACAGGTACACATGTAGACAGGTAAACAAATGGGTAAGCACACAGGCTTTGCGCGTCTACGTATTTCCTTGTTTACCAGTTTCCGTGTCTACGTTCTCATCATCCAGCAAATCTACTTCATACTCTGCGGAATCCTCACTCAACTTCTTATCCCCATACTCTTGTGAGCCAGCGCGTTGACGGCGGACATAACTCATATAGCCGTTTAAAGTTTGTTCTGCCTGACGAATGAGCTTGTAAAGCGATTCGAAATCAGGTTGATTGATGTATTCCAACACTCGCGCATCAATCAGCCTTGCCAGCGTTTCGTTCAACTCGCCGCGAGCAATGGAATAATAGTGCAAAATGTCGAGATAATGATAACGCCCGTAGGCTTCGCCGATATTTCCAGTCGCGTTTTTAGATGCGCGTCTGATTTGGGCATACATATCGAATTTCTCATTGGGAGGCAAGGTTTTAGAAAATGCATGTATTTTTGCCATCACTTCCACCGCGAGTTGATAACATTCTAAATCCTCAAATCCGCGTTTGCCTTTCACTCCTGGGGATTCATACAGTGGTTTTCTCTCGCTCATTATGCATCCTTTGGGAAGATGGTACACAAGTAAACACGTGTCTACTTGTGTACTTGTTTCCGTGTCTACTGTCTCACTTCCCTCAACCACCCCTCGAACTCATCCGAATCCATCTTCTCCTCCGCCCTGCCCCATCTTTCGATCGCCCAGCCCCAGAAGTCGAAGTCAATCGTGGAGATATTCGCTTGAATCGCCGCCCAGAGTCCCCAGCCGACATCGGACATGATCATGTTGAGTTTCATGCGCGCGATCATGGCGGGAGAGACATTTCCAAAGTACGCGGCGCAGACCTCTTCAATTTGAGAATTAGAGAATTGCATTTCCTGACAAGTGTTTCCTAATTCAAAGGTCGGATCGTTGTTGCCGCTGTATTCGTAGTCAATCAGCCAGAGTTGATTCCCGTCGTCAATGTAGTTTTCGGCGAGCAGATCGTTGTTGCATGGGACAGTTGCAAGTGGCTTGACGTTCATCGCCTCTTCTATCACGCTGACTATTAACATACGTTCCCTGTACCCATCAGGGATTTTGATGGCGCGGTCACGGCAGAGGCTGAGATAATATTCCGTGAGGCGGAACATGTTGAAGTCCCGCAAGAAGCGTGGAGCGGCGTGGAGTCGCTTGATGGCGCGAGACATCCGCGACGGCATCCCCGGCTGATTCAACGAATCCTTCGACATGGTTTGTCCATTTAGAAATTCGATCACCATCACATTATATTCAGGCAGGTGATGAATAATTTTCGGCGCGACGCCTGCTTCAGATGCGGCTTTGGTGTTGTGGTATTCGTTGGCGCGGTCAATGGCAAGGAGCTCGGTACTCGCCCCAGGCACGCGGACAAAATACGGCGCGCCATCCACTTCCACTTTGAAATTGGAGTTGGTCAACCCGCCTGAAAGAGGAGTGATGGAAATATTCTTTCCATTCCAATCTGAAATTTTTGCGACCACTTCATCAATAACAGCCATGTTCGCCTCGGTTAATGTAGACAGGTAAACAAGTAAACACGCACGCGCGCGCCCACATGTTTACCTGTTTACTTGTGTACTTGTATACTTGTATACGCTCGTTCAGAGCACTAGCACCGCTTCCTTCGAACACATCACCTGCTCCTTCGCTCCAATAGCGGGAAGCTCGAGGAAGGGATTGTTGAACGTATCCATGTTGAAGTTAGTGTTGCCGATTTTTATTTGGATGCGCACAACCGAACCAAGGAAGGTGATACTTTCGATTAGGCAGTCCACAACATTATCCTTCTTCGGTTCAATGGCGAAACTAAAACGCTCGGGGCGAACGGAAATTTTGACCTTATCGCCTTTTCTGCGGCTTGAAAAATCCTCTTCGGCAGTCTTGAAGTGGACGCCATCCATCGCAAGGATGCCGTTGGCGGGGTCAACTACTTCGGCATCGGCATTGTTCAACGAACCGACGAAGTTCGCCACAAATTGCGTCTTGGGGAAGTTATAAATTTCAAACGGCGTGCCGACCTGTTCCATCTCGCCGACATTCATCACCACGATTCGATCTGAAATGGATAATGCTTCTTCTTGGTCGTGCGTCACGAAAATGGCAGTGATGCCGAGTCGTTTTTGAATCGCGCGGATTTCTGCCCGCAATGACACGCGAATCTTCGCGTCTAACGCGGAGAGAGGCTCATCGAGCAATAACACCTCAGGTCGGATGGCAAGCGCGCGGGCGAGCGAGACGCGCTGTTGCTGTCCGCCTGAAAGTTGGTAGGGATATTTGTTGGCGTGTTTCTCAAGGTTCACGAGGTTGAGCATCTCTTCCACGCGGGCGTGGATATCGGCAGAATTCGTCTTGCGAATGCGCAACCCGAAGCCAATATTTTGCGCGACGGTCATGTTCGGGAACAAGGCGTATGCCTGAAAGATCATCCCGACATTGCGTTGGTTCGGGGCTTTATCTGTAATATCAACACCATCCAACGTGATTCTGCCGGAAGTGGGGAGTTCAAACCCCGCCACCATTCGAAGCGTGGTTGTCTTCCCGCAACCCGATGGACCAAGAAAAGAAACGAACTCGCCTTTCTCGATACCGAGGTTGAAGTTATCCACCACCACCGCGTCTCCAAATTGCTTGGTCACTTTTTCGAGGGACAAATAAGACATGAGGATTCTCCGCTACAAATTTCTCTAGTGCGCGCCTGTGGCTTGTCCCTGCCCGCCGGTGACAAATTGGATCATGCCCATGGCAAACCAGGTCATCAGGAAGGTGACAAACGACAGCGCGGCAGGCTCATACGCTTTATGCTGACCGATCAAAAACAAGTATGGACCGAAGGCGTCGACGCCGAGGAACGAGGCTAACGTTACCTCGCCGACCACGATGGCAAACGTGAGCAATGCCCCGCTCAACAACGCGGATCGGACGTTGGGCAGAATTACCTGCGTGATAATGGTGAACCAGCCTGCGCCCAAACTTTGCGCGGCTTCAGTCAACGTGCGGATGTCCACCACGCGCATGCCGGTATCCACCGAGCGGTACATGTAGGGCATGGCAAGCACCATGTAGCCGGCGGTGATCAAGGCATATGTTCCAAATTTGGTCGTAGTTAAAGGCTGGAACAATTCAATATCGGTAAAGGGTATGGTGAAATGCGTGCTATAGGTTCGGATAAGACCGAACACGAGAATGATCGCGGGAATGACGAATGGCAATAGCGTGATGAATTCCGCGATGCGCCGCGCTTGCGGCAAACGCAGGCGAATCCAATAGGCGGTGGGGACGATCAAAAGAGCGCTACATACGATCGTTGCGACTGCGAGCGCGTTAGACAACAAAAAGGTTTCCAGAAAACTTGGGTCTTCAAAAGCGCGTTCATACGCCTTGAAGCCAATCACATCCCGCTCCATGCGGAGGGAATGTCTCAGGGTGGCGAACAATGGCACGAGGAAATAGACCGCGCCGAGGATGAACCAAACCCAACTCCAAAAACGACCGCCGATCCGCAACAATGACCAGCGTTTTTTGCCAGGTCCGCCCTGACCCGCCGAAACATCAAAGGGTGTATCGCTCATCGCAACCACCTTTCGGAGACCTTTTGAAGCCATGAATATCCGATCAGCGACACAGCCATGATAATGACCATTCCCATTGCCATGGCATACCCCAGGCCGGGGTTGTGTAGCACATCCCCGCGGATCTGCGCGCCGATTTGTATGGTTATGATTCCCAGCCTGCCGCCAGTCAACGCGTAGGCGGTGGCGTAGGCTCCAAAGGCGTTGCCAAATAGAAGGATCATCGAACCGAGAATGGAGGGGAGTAGAATCGGCATGGCGACTCGCGTCCAATATTGGAAATAGCTCGCGCCCAAATTTTCAGCCGCTTCGCGCCACTCGCGCTTCAGCCCATCCAGCGCGGGGACCATCACCAACACCATCAATGGGAATTGAAAGAACATATAGATGGCGGTCAGCCCCCAGAAAGTGTACAAGTCGAAGCCTGCTTGATATAAGTCAATATTCAAGTTGTCTTTCAACAGGAGTGTGACAAATCCGCGCCTGCCGAGTGTGGCGATGAAAGCAAACGCCAGGGGAACGCCGGCGAAGTTCGAGGCAACCCCCGAGAACGTGATCAACGCCGAGCGCAACTGCCGCGGCAGACCGCCCACCGTGATCGAATATGCCAGCAAGAAACCAAAAATCCCGCCGCCAATCGCGGTTGCCGCGCTAATTTGAATGCTCAACTTATACGCGTTGACGATTGCCGGCGATCGAAGGAGGTCTGCATAATTTTGAAGGGTGAACTGACCTTCCTGGTTGATAAAACTTCCTTCCACCAGATACAACGATGGAAAAAGGATGAATAATATAGCGAACAAGAAAAACGGAGACACGCCCAGCCAGTTCTTCAGGTTTGACGGTTCTTTTGCGTTTGGAAGGGGCAATGAAGTTTGAGCCATGTCAGGAGTCCTCAAACAATCTTCGTGCAATTGGGCGAGACCCTGCCATGTGGCAGGGTCTCGCGTTTTTAGAGCAGAAAGTTTACTTACGGAGCGGCTTGAATGTTCGCGCCGACAGCCGCATCCCAATTCGCGGTGATGAGCGCCTTGGCGGCGTCCAACTGGGCGACGGTCGGGAATACTGCGCCAGTCACATCAGGCAGTTTGGCGAGCAGGTCCGCCGGGATCACGCCACGATCGCGCATGTCTTGCTCGCGGATCGGGTGGCAGTAGCCCTTCATCCAGATCGTCTGACCTTCATCCGAGTAGAGGAATTCCATCCATAACTTGGCGGCGTTCGGGTGCGGAGCGTACGCGCTGATCGCCTGAACATACACGCCAGCAAAACGACCGGAAGCGGGGATCACCACTTGAGCGGCGGGGTTGCCTTCGAACGAATCGATGGCGGCGAGGGCATTGTAGTCCCACGTAATGCGGACAGCAGTTTCACCGGTGGCAACCAAACCGTTATTGGCGATCAGCGGAACGAGGTTACCAGCCGAGTTCAACTGGGCGAAGTAATCGAGACCGGGCTGGGCATCATCAAGCGAGCCGCCGTTGGCGAGAGACGCCGCGAAGACGGATTGAATCGCCTGGTTCGAAGCGCGGGGATCGCCAGACAGAGCGACCTGTCCGTTATATTTCGGGTCAAGCAAGTCAGCCCAATCTTGCGGCACTTCAGGCTGAACATCGGTGTTCACGAGGAAGGACAACACGCCGTAATAGTCGCCATACCAGTAGCCTTCGGCATCTTTGGCGTCGGCGGGGATGGAATCCCACGTGGAAACTTTGTACGGCTGGATCAAGCCCTCAGCCTTGGAGGAAGGACCGAATGCGAAACCAACGTCGATGACATCAGGAGCCTGCGGACCGGGGTTATCCTTGTTCGCTTTGATGGCTTCGATCTCATCGCCGGAGCCGGCATCGGGGTTCAATTCATTGACTTCGAGTCCGTATTTTGTCTTGAAGGTTTCAATGGCTTCGCCATAATTGCACCAATCATGCGGGAGCGCGATGGTAGTGAGCATACCTTCCGCTTGCGCGGCGGCGATCAAATCCGCCATCGGGTCGGCGGCGGGCGCCTCAGTGGCTGGCGCCGCCGTGGCAGGGGCTTCGGTGGCGGCAGGCGGTTCCGTTGCGGCGGGCGGCGCTTCGGTCGCGGCGGGTCCGCACGCCGCCAGCGCGAGGCTCGCGAGAAGCAACAACGAGAACAGCGTAAACAAACTCTTTCTGGTCTTCATTCTCTCTCCTTTGGATTAATTGACTGTGGAGAGCCACATGCTCTCCATCGAATTCGATTATATACTGAACAACACAAAGGCGGTTAATCATTTGTAAAGACCAATTTAGCGCGCCACCTCCTCCACCTCCTCATACCAGCGCATGCGCGTGCCGACCTTGTCGCGCATTTTCCATTGGACGGATTTCGGCATGGATTCAAACGCCTGCAGGATTTCCCCAATCCGCTTCTTGATCAAACTTCGTTCTGGTTCAGTCAATGCGACATCTTCCCCGTTGATAATCTCCTCGACGCGCCCCAGGTTGATGGAGGTCGTTTTGTACAAGCCCCAATCCGCGCCGCACAATTGCGCGACGCGCGTCAGGTTGATGCAATCTTCGTCACTGGAACCCGTCCCCACGTAGAGCAGAAGCGACGCGATGTCCAGCGCGTCTTTGCGGTTGAATTCGACGATCTGGGCTTTCGTCAACAATAATTCGGCGGGCGGGATCGTGACCGGGTGAATATGCAAGCGGTCTTCGAGCGGGATCTTGTGACACATCTCGAAGGAGCCGACGAAAATATCCACTTTCATGTCGGTCTCGTTGTGATAATAGATCTGTCTCTGCGCCCCGTTCAGCACGTTGAAATGTTTGTGAGGCGAATAACCCGCTTGGGGCATGAACGATTCGAATTCCCGGCGCTGCCTGCCGACGATCGCAAAATCCAAATCTTCAAACTCGCGCGCGAACGCCGGATGACTCGATTTGTGATGCGCTCGCACCGCCAGCCCGCCCAAGACGCGCAAAAATATCTCGCGCTCGCGCGCGGCTTCGATCAGGCGATTCATTTCTTCGAAAACGTTTATTTGGGTTTGCATACGGGAAGGCGATAGGTACGAACCTTGCGAAGGCTTAGAGCCTTCGCAAGGGTATCGTTGTTACTATCTCCTCAATCTTATTCAGCCGGGATTTCAGCCTGCACTTTATCGAGGTCAATGCCTTCGCTCTTACGGCGGGCTTTGAAGCCGTAGTAGATCGCCGCGGCTGAAATATAACACGCGCCGAGGAAGACAATGGAGTTGGTGTTCTTGAAACTGATTCCATACAAACCAGCGCCCTCGCCGCCTGAATTCAACCAGGGGTCGAACATCCATTCCACCAAAAGGAAGCCGAGGAAGCCGGCAAAGATCACGCCCGCGACGGTGATCAACGGGATGCCCAAGACTTTCATCTGGGCAATGGGCGATGCTTCGTATAACGCCTTCTTTTTATATGGCAGAATGATCGCGGCGATGGCTGTGCCAAAGTACATGATGGCAATGCCTTGCGTAGCCGCGAGGGTGATGGATCGGAAGCCTGCCACATTGTAGGCATACATGGCGGCAACCACAATCGCCGGCAGGATCATGTACAACATGGCATTCACCGGCGTTCCGTTTTTGTTCAATTCTGCGGCTTTTTCCGGGAGCAAACGATCAAACGCGGCGGCAAAGATCACGCGGGTCGAGGAGAGGAACAACGTCCCTGCCCAACCGAACCACCAGGTGCTCATCAGCAACAGCACCACGATCTGCACGAGGCGATTGTCGGTGAGGAAGACCGCCAGCATCGCCGGGTTGGGCCAGACCGGGAGCGGAGGCGCTTCAGCCACGTATCCCCACGCGTAATTCCACCAGGCGGCATTTGCTTGCACGTAGAAATCCCAGCCAATGGTTCTGGCAATGCCAAGGAAGAACACAATGCCGAGCAAAGTTGTGATGCCCAGCGCCCAAGCCATACCCGCAAAGTTGCGTTTGTAATCGGTCGCGCCGCGCACTTCCCCGTACAACGTCGCGCCCCAGTTGGGCCACAAGTTGAAGAAAACCAGATACGGGAGAGTCAGCATGATGAGTCCGAACGAACCGCCCGTCAACGGGGTGGAAGCGAACGCATCCACGCCGGCTTGGGCAGTCGCGTCATAGAGTTCGCCTTGAGTCCCAAAATACGCGGCAGAGTTGGAAGCGAGTCCCGCTTTGAACGCATCCGGCGAACCGGTGAACAACAAGACGATCACGATCAACAACCCCAACATGCCGGCGTAAAAGGAATATTTCTGAACGCGCGCGTAATTCTTCATCCCCAGGAAGATGACCAATGCGACGAACCCGAGGGTGAGCAAGGAACAAAGAAATAGGGCATTTCCCTGTCCCGCGAACCACACTGCGGCTTTCTGCAAACCAAACGCGCCGAGTAACGGAGTGATCACGATCTGGCGGAGCATATCGCCATAGATCGGAGTCCACAACCAGAGCGTGAACCACCAACCCGTGATGGAGAGGATGAAGCCGATGCCGCCGCCGAAGATGCGCGTCTGCCAGACGTAATCGCCGCCAGAGCGAGGCATCACCGCGATCAATGAAGCGTAGACTACTACTTCAAAGATGATGAACGCCGCGCTGACGAGCAACGCGGGAATCATCCCTCCGCCGAAGTAATACATCTGGCTGAAACTATAGAATCCCAACGTCACCAGATTGATCGAAAAGAACGCGTAGATGAACGCGTCCATGACCGACCACGAACGTACCATGCCGGTCGCCTTACGGACAAACAAGTTACTCATATCACATCTCCTCTGTTGGATTGAGTCGTACCGCGAAATTTATTTCGCTTTTGCCGGACGGGAGAAACCTGCCATTCCGTCGGCTACTTTACATAACACGGAAAACGAGTGAGAGTTATCCTGTTGTCAGCGCGTAATCACATTGTTCCTTGCGCCGGAGACGGCGGCTGGAGCAATTTATCCTGATGTCAGCACATAATTCTCGATTTTGTTCTTCCCAAGTTTCACAATTGCCCCCAACAGAGTCCCCTGCTCGTACATCGAGCCGGGGTTGATGCACAGCGTTTTGCCCACCTTCATCGCCCCGCGCCCCTCATGGATGTGTCCATGCAAACCCAGAAGCGGCTCATATTTTTCGATTTCTTCGCGCAAAGCCGTTGAGCCAACCGGTTTGAGCGACTGCCCCGCCAGCACTGGACGCAGATCCTTGTCCAGTTCGGGAGCCTCGTCCAATCCCGAACGATACGGCGGCACGTGGACGTTGAAGACGGCGTTCTTCGGATTCTTCAACCGGGAGATCATCGCTTCATACCGGACCTTGAGCTGGTACTCACCCTCTTCCCGGTGCGTATCCCATGGCGTTCGATTGCTCCACCCGGAGGCAATCATCTCGTGATGCTCATCCAACTGCGTCACCTGCCCCTCGACAAGCAACACCCGCTTCGACGCGCGGATGACATCATCCACCTCATCCATGTCGTCGTTGCCCGGCGAGCAATAGACTTTCATATCCGTGCCGCCCAGTTTTTTCTCGGCGATGTCCATCCACTGCTGAACAACCTTCAACACCTCGGCGTTGAATATTTCCGTCACGTGACTCGGATTCTTTTCCAGTTCAGCCATCTCGTCGGGATTGGTGAGATACGGATAATAGCCACGACTGCGCACGCGCTTTTTCATTTCAGCGAGTTCGTCCGCGTTTGTGATCGGGAATTCCTGTTCAAGCAAAGTGACTTTGTAATTTTCCCCACCCTGATGAATGAACGGCACGACCGCCTTACCGGTCATATCTCCCCCAAGGATCAGCACATCCACTTCGTAAAATTTCCCCGCGTTCAAAAACTTGTTCCAGCAAATATCCGAACCATGAATATCTGTCGCAAAAAACAGTTTGGTCACGGTGGTGTCCTCCGCAAGGGGTTTGAGTTGGCGCGTTCAGGTATTGCGGCTGATTATATCGGTAAAAGAGGTAGACATGGAAACAAGTAGACACGTATACAGGTAAACACGTAAACAAGGAAACAAGTAGATTATGTTTTGCCTTGCCTACCTGTCTACATGTGTACTTGTGTACCTCCTACGGATAAACGCGCTTGATCGTCCTCGGGAACGGAATCGCTTCGCGGATGTGTTCGATTCCGCAAATCCACGCGACGACTCTTTCCACGCCCATGCCGAATCCTGAATGTGGGACAGAGCCATACTTGCGAAGTTCGAGATACCACTTGAACGCTTCTTCGGGTAATCCCTCTTTATGAATTCGCGCAAGCAAGGCATCATGATCGGAAATACGTTCCGAGCCGCCGCAGATTTCACCGTAGCCTTCGGGCGCGAGCAAATCCACAGACTTGCACACCTCTGGTCTATCGGGCCACGGCTCCATATAAAAGGCTTTGACGGCGCTGGGATAGCCATACACGAACAAAGGCTTATCGTGGAGTTTGGTTAACTCTGCCTCATGCGGAGCGCCGAAGTCCATGCCCCATTCGAATTTGAGGAGTTCCTTGCGCTCGGAGTCAGTTTCTTTTTCGTATAAGTCAATGAGATATTTTGCCGCGTCGTCATACGACATGCGCGGGAATGTGCCAGGCACGTTTTCGAGTTTGCTCACATCACGCCCAAGGAATTTCAACTCCGCCGCACATTCGCGCAGTACAGTTTGAGCAATGTGAGTGATCAAGCCTTCTTCCACTTCCATCAAGCCATCCAAGTCGCAGAAGGCGATCTCAGGTTCGAGCATCCAGAATTCGGTGAGGTGACGCCGCGTCTTCGATTTCTCGGCGCGGAAGGTGGGGCCGAAACAGTAGACTTTCCCGAACGCGAAGATGTTGGCTTCGTTGTAGAGTTGACCCGTCTGCGCGAGATAGGCTTTTCCTTCATCAAAGTATTCAGTTTCAAAAAGCGTTGTCGTCCCTTCGGCGGCGGCGGGAGTCAGAATCGGTGTGCTCATTTCAAAGAAGCCATTGGAGTCGAGCCATGCGCGAGTCGCCGCCATGATCGCGGCGCGGACGCGGAGAATCGCCCACTGACTCTGCATCCGAATCCACAAGTGACGATGATCGAGCGCGAAGTCGGGACCGTGATCTTTGAGCGACATCGGGTAATCGAGTCCCGCCTCTTGCACGATCTCGATTTGCTTCACACCGAGTTCATATCCGCCAGGGATGCCAGGCGCGCGCTTATCTTCCCGCACCGCGCCTGTGATAATCACCGCCGACTCTTGCGGCAGGTGAGTTAGCAGGTCAAAGGTTTCAGGTTGAAGGTCGCCTTTGAAGGCGACGCATTGTATAAAGCCTGAGCCGTCACGGACTAGCAAAAAGCATAACTTGCCCTTGTCCGTGCGGTTATAGACCCAGCCTTTGATGGTTACTTCTTGTCCGATGTATTTTGAAATTTGCGAGACGCTGATGTGAGAGGGCATGAATAAATTCCTTGAGCATATTGATTTTAGCCATTATATTCCAGAAAATATTGGCTCATGTGTAACTTGTGTGCTATGAAGTGATAAACTGACGATATGGAATTTCCAATTACAAACTTGCTTGAGTACGACCACAGCGTTGAATGGATACGCAAGCATATTCATCCAGAGGGCTTGCGGTGTCCGAGTTGCAAAACGCCAGTAAAACAATCCCGTGAGTTTCGGCGCGTTCGGAAAAGTGGGCTGATGACCTATCGTTGCTATCAATGCGGCGCGGCCTACAACTTGTAGACCAACACGGAGTTTGCAGCCTGTTCATGGACGCCCATGCAAGTGATTCTATTCTTGCGCGGCGTTTGCAAAGGCGAAACCACGCGGCAAATTGCAGCCGAACTCAAACTGAATTACAAAACGGTGTTGGACATGCGCCACAAAATCCAAGCCAGCGCTGAGGCTGAACAACCCACCACGCCACTCGCCGATACACATTCTGAAACGGACGAAATGTTTCAAAATACGGGGGAAAAAAGGTAAACGGCACCCAGAACCTGATGATCCCCCACGAAAAAGAGCGAATAAGCGACGCGGACACGGAACGTATGAGAATGACCGTCCTCCTATCGTCGGAACGGTAGGACGCGAAAGCGAACAAGTCCGTTTACGTGTGGTTCATCATACCGACCGAAAAACGCTTGAAAAGCATGTTCACCAGTTCACGCTGAAAGAGACAACTTGCTACACTGACGAATGGCAATCGTACAATCACATCCTTCGAGACCATGCCGTTGTTTGTCATGCCGATCATGAATGGGCGCGTGACGATGACGGGGATGGCCTCCGAGAAGTTCACACGAATACCGCTGAAGGCATGTGGACCGATGTTCGCAATTACCTGCGTCCCTTCAAAGGTGTTCACAAAGATTATCTGAGCGGCTACGTAGCCATTGCCGAGTTTCGCAGAAATCTCAAACGCATTTCACCTCCGTTCATTGCCGCTATCGTGGCTTTGCACACAAACTACATATGAGCCAAAATATTATAGAAATGCCCCTCTACTGCACGAGGGGCATTTTGCTTATCTTAGTTTCTGTGTGAAGATAATAGGTAAGAGTCGCGGTACATTTCACTGCGTTTTGGTTTCAATCGATTGCCTTGACCCACAAAAGAGATCGTTGTTTTAGAACCTGTACTTATCGTTGTATTGACCAATTTACTTGGTTCAGGCACATATAAGCCATCCTCTATGAGACTTTCAATGAAATCAATCATTGCAAGTTGCAGATCCTCGATTGCCTCTTCGCGGGTATCACCCTGACCAAAGCACCCGTCCATTTCCAACACACGAGCAAAATAAATTGGCTCATCGTCTGTTGATTCCTCGACAGAGGTCATTAATAGATATGGGCGTTGAGCTAGTTGTTCAGCTTGCATACGCATGTCCATAATCATCCTTCGCTTTCTTTTTGGAGTTCCAATAATCTGTCCACTAATTTTACCGCAAATTCCACATATCCCTTGGCGAGCTGACGGTGACGCGGAAGAGTTGCTCGCAATTGAGGATAGATCGGGTGTTTTACAACATCATGATTCCCACCATGCCTAATCACGAAACCGAACCCTTCATACAAAGAGTCGAGGTCTGCCCGTTTCCAATTTGATTTGGAGTTTCGCATTTGCTCCAAAAGTTTTTCGGCTTTGGGGGGCATAATAACTTACTCGCTCGGTAGTTTTGGCGCTTCAATTTGATTTACATACAAACTTAATTCACATTTTTGATCTTTTTCAACCAGCAAAACAAATTGGTAAATCCCAGGTTTTGGAAAAATAACATCTTTCAACTCGAGGATTAGGTTTACTTCTGGTTTTCTACCGCGCTCTCCTTTTGGAATCACAAATTGCCCCGAAATATCCATAACGTGATTTCCATCTTCATCAAGCAATTTAATAGTGAAATTACGCGTCTGTCCATATTCACCGAGTTCTGCGCCTAATTTCCCAACCAGATGCATCGAGGAGTGACGAGCAGGAAAACTAAAAGAGAAGATATCGTTAAAAACTCCCATCACATTAAGTTTTCCATCGCCTGTGATATTGGCGTAATCTGCGGCGAGAAATAATAAAGGTTTCATTCTTTCTCCTTCAAAGTAACCCAGTATTTTGTTCGTAAATCAACTACATTATACAACTTTATTTCCTCCTCTCCTCCAATCCCTTCACCAGCAACTCTCTCGTCACATTCGGATCAGCCTTCCCCTTCGTCGCGCGCGCGACCTGCCCAACGAACCATTGCAGGAGAGTCTCTTTGCCCGCGAGATTTTTTTCACTTCGAGAGGAGTTAGGCAAACGCAAGAAAATGCGGAGGCGCGTAGAGCAAGCGTTTCCGCATAGGCTCAGGGGATTGAGTTTCGCAAAGAGTCCGCAGGCGTTTCATCGTTGCCACCGATTCGAGCAGAAAGAACGGTTCCTTCAACGCGCCGATTTCTTTTGTCCACGAAGGCGGACGCTGAATGTTTCTTTCAGCGAGTAATTCGGTTAAAGCGGCGCTGACGACCAATAGACGTTGGTCTGTAGTAGACGGGCGAGGAAGGGCGCTAAAGTCCGTTTGAGAGCGAGTCATATCTTGAACGAGACTGCGTAATTTGAGATGATCTCGTTCGAGCGCGGCTTGGGCAAGTTGTTCAATTTGCTTCATGACTTTATTTTACACCAGAGACAACTTACTTCTTCCTTTCCTCCAACCCCTTCACCAGCAACTCCTTCGTCACATTCGGATCAGCCTTCCCCTTCGTCGCGCGCGCGACCTGCCCCACGAACCACTGCAAGAGAGTCTCTTTACCCGCAAGATATTTTTCCACTTCGGAGGGATTGTCGTTCAGAATTTTCGTCACGGCTTCTTGAATGAAGCTTTCGTCTGAGACTTGGGCGAGTCCCTTTTCTTTGACGATTTGTTCAGGGTCGCCGCCGTTTTGGAGGAGTTCAACCAGAACCGTTTTGCCCGCGTTGCCGCCGATGGTTTTGTATGTGACCATGTCAATGAGTTGAGCGAACGATTCAGGTGAAAGAGTTATGTCTGCAATGTCAATTCCAGATTCGTTGACGTAGCGCATGAATTCACCTGCAATCCACGAGTGAACAATCTTGGCAGAGCTTTTCGATTTGGCGGCGACTCGCTCGAAGTAGTTCGCGAGGGAAAGTTCGGAGGTGAGGAAACGCGCTTCGGACGGAGTCAAGCCGAAGTCCGAGATGAAGCGTTTTGTTTTTGCGTCGGGCAATTCGGGGAGAGTCGCGCGAATTGATTCAATCCAATCCGAATCTAAAATAAGCGGAGACAAATCGGGTTCGGGGAAGTAGCGATAGTCGTGCGCTTCCTCTTTGCCGCGTTGTGAATACGTCTTGCCCGTCGCTTCGTTGAACCCCAACGTTTCCTGCTCGACGATTCCGCCGCGCGAATAAATTTCAGATTGGCGCGCGATCTCGTATTCGATTCCCTGCGCGAGCGAACGAAACGAGTTGAGATTTTTAATTTCGGTTCTGTTGTTGAGTTTTTCAGTTCCCGCTTCACGCACCGAAACATTCGCCTCAAAACGGATGACGCCTTTTTCCATGTCGCCCGAATTCACATCGAGATAACGCAGAATGGCGTGAAGTTTCGCGGCGTATGCCTTTGCCTCATCGGGCGCGCGCAGATCGGGCTCGGTGACAATTTCCAACAACGGGACGCCGCTGCGATTGTAATCAATGAACGAATGCGCGTTGGCGTGGGATAACTTGCCCGTGTCCTCTTCCAAATGGACGCGGCGAATCCGAATCTTCTTTATGCCTGATTCAGTTTCGATCAGCAGTTTCCCATCTGTGGCGAGCGGCTGGTCGTATTGCGAAATCTGATAGCCCTTCGGCAGGTCGGGATAAAAATAATTCTTGCGCGCGAAAATACTTTCAACGTGGATTTGACATTCAAGCGCCAGCCCAACGCGGACAGCGAGTTCAACCGCCTTTTGATTCAACACAGGCAATGCGCCAGGCTGACCCGTGCAAACGGGACAGATATACCGATTCGGTTTCGCGGTGATCGAATCAACGACCTCGCACCCACAAAACATTTTCGATTTTGTGAGCAGTTCCGCATGGACTTCGAGTCCGATGATGGGTTCGTAGTTTAGTTGCATAGTCGGTTAGTCTTGTAGTCTGATAGTCTTATAAATGCGTGGTTGGTGAGTGGGGAGTAGAAGGTGGACGAGTAATCAGTGAACAGTGATCAGTAGATAAGTTATAGTCAGTTTCCGTAACGCGACATTCATGTCGCTTTTGCCAGATGCAACCTCACAGGCGACATAAATGTCGCGTTACAACTTGCCCTTCGACTCCGCTCAGGGTGATGGATATTTACCAACACCGCGGATGCTTCGTGTGCCAATCCGTCTGTGATTGATACAAATGACCGATCCGCAAAAGAGTCTCCTCCGATAAATGCGGACCCATGATCTGCATTCCGATGGGCAGCCCATTCGAGAAGCCGCATGGGACAGACAGCGCGGGAATACCAGCAAGATTCACAGCAACAACAAACACATCCGACAAATACATATCGAGCGGATTTGTGACCTTCTCGCCGATGCGAAACGCTGTCGTCGGCGCGACGGGCGTGATGAGCGCATCGCACGTCTCGAACGCCTTTTGAAAATCCTGCCGAATCAACGCGCGGACTTTCTGCGCTTTTAAATAGTAGGCATCGTAATAACCAGCGGAGAGGGCAAACGTGCCGAGCATGATGCGGCGTTTTGCCTCCGCGCCGAAGCCCGCCTCGCGCGTCTTCAAGTAGACATCCATCAAATCGCCTGTGCGTTCAGACAAGCCAAATCGCACCCCGTCATATTTTGCGAGATTGGAACTGGCTTCGGCAAACAGAATCAAATAATAAACAGGGATGGCGTATTGCGTGTGCGGAAGCGAGACTTCGACAACGTCCGCGCCAAGTCCCTCGATTTGCTTGATCGCGGTTCGGACAGAAGCCTCTACTTCTTTATCCAGCCCCTCCACGAAATATTCTTTGGGTATGCCGATGCGAAGTCCACGCAGGTTTTCGGTTTTCTTCAAACTCTCGGAGTAACTTTGAACTGACTCAACTCGTGATGTGCTGTCTTTGGGATCATGTCCTGCAATCGCTTCCAGCACAAGCGCGACATCGTACGCGCTCCTCGCCATTGGACCAATCGTGTCGAACGATGAAACCAGCGGAATCAACCCATAACGCGAGACTCGTCCGTACGTTGTCTTAAGTCCAGTCACCCCGCAAAACGAAGCAGGCATACGCACCGATCCGCCCGTGTCTTCGCCGAGCGCGAACGGAGCCAGTCCTGCCGCGACCGTCGCGGCTGAACCTCCGCTCGAACCGCCAGGGACGTGATCGAAATTCCACGGGTTGCGCGTGGTGAAGAAGCCAGAGTTTTCGGTGGATGATCCCATGCCGAATTCATCCATGTTGTTTTTGCCAAGAAGAACGGAATTCGCTGAATTTAATTTCTTGATCGCGGTGGCGTCGTAAAACGGTTTGTAATTTTCGAGAATTTTCGATGAGCAAGTCGTGTTCACGCCGCGCGTCGAAATGGAATCTTTTGCAGAGTAGGGAATGCCCGTGAGCGGAGTCAACCCCTCGCCCGACTTGAGGCATTCATCCGCTTTTTTGGCTTGCTCCAGAGCGACATCTTCCGAAATCGTGACGTACGATTTGACTTGCGGATCGAGTCGTTGAATCCGTTCGAGGTAATCGCGCGTGAGTTCCTCCGAAGAAATCTTTCGGCTGGAAAGTAGTTCGTGTGTTTCGCGGATGGTTAACTCGTGTAGCTTCATTCTGTTTTATGTCATTCTGAGCGAAGCGAAGAATCTCTGACACTGTCGTAGAGACCCTTCGCTGGCGCTCACATCGTCCCGATGTCCTTCGGGAGGGTGACATGCTATTGTTCGATATGCACTCGCGGAATCAAAACGTAATCATCTTTCGATTCAGGCGCGTTGGCAAGGAACTCCTCCGTTGGCATAGACACTTCAATCACATCCTCTCGCGGCGCGTTCTTGCTTGAAGAAGATAAATACGCAGGCGAAACGTTTTCAGTGTCCACTTCATTCAAGATGCTGACGTAATCCAGAATGTCCTTGAATTGCGAAACGAACACTCGTGTCTCGTCCTCGGTTAAATCCAACCGCGCCAGAGACGCTATCTCTTGAACCAATTTTTCATCAACCCGAATCTCACTGCTCATCCAATTCTCCAATTCTCTAATTCTCACATCCTCAATTACCAATTACTATTT
>Ga0138256_10000408_pt1 | contig 47585 bp, 45 predicted proteins | sample KNB2016incub_MG_FD_105486 | JGI IMG/M metagenome (GOLD analysis project Ga0138256, IMG submission 105486) | Active sludge microbial communities from wastewater in Klosterneuburg, Austria - KNB2014incub_MG | ecosystem: Engineered > WWTP > Activated sludge > Unclassified | place: Austria... | reverse complement strand
ATCTGGCGGCATTGCATTGCCACCATTATTAAAAGCATTAGGTGTTGAAGAAGTGATAGAACTTTACTGCACACCGGATGGACAGTTTCCACACAATCCGGAGCCATTACCCGAACACCTTACAGAACTGAGCAAGACAGTAAAAAAATCCAAAGCACATTTAGGCATTTCTGTTGACCCTGATGTAGATCGTCTTGCATTGGTTTGCGAAGATGGCGAAATGTTTGGCGAAGAATATACTTTGGTAGCAGTGGCCGACTATGTTTTGAAAAACAAAAAAGGTAATACCGTAAGTAATCTGTCTTCAACACGTGCACTGCGCGATGTGACTGAAAAAGCCGGTGGAAGTCACTTTGCATCTGCCGTTGGCGAAGTTAACGTGGTGGAAATGATGAAAGCAAAAAATGCAGTCATTGGCGGTGAAGGAAATGGAGGTGTCATTTATCCTGACATTCACTATGGCCGAGATGCATTAGCCGGTATAGCATTGTTTCTTACTCATCTTGCAAAATATGGAAACACTGTTTCTATGCTTCGCTCGTCCTATCCTGATTACTTTATTTCTAAAAACAAGATTGAACTTACTCCTGAAATAAATGTTGATGGTGTTTTAGAGTCAATTCAGGAGAAATATAAAAAAAATAAAATAAACACTATTGACGGAGTAAAAATAGAATTTGATAAAGAGTGGGTTCATCTGCGTAAATCAAATACCGAACCCATCATCCGCATTTATGCAGAAAGTGACAGCATAACAACTGCTAACAATCTTGCCGAAAAAATTATTTCAGATATCAAAGAGTTAATAAGCCACCCGGCAAAAGTCTGACCCACATCACACTAAATCAAATACACAAACAATGAAAGTTTATTTTGACAACGCTGCAACAACACCCCTAAGACAGGAAGTTATTGAAGCCATGTTGCCTATTATGCAAAAAGTTTATGGCAATCCATCATCCATCCATTCTTTCGGAAGGGAAATGCGATCGGCAATTGAAAAGGCACGAAAAACCGTAGCTTCTTTGCTAAAAGTAGCACCGTCAGAAATATTTTTTACATCAGGTGGAACAGAGGCTAACAATATGGCTATACGTTGTACCATACACGATCATAAAATTACACATGCCATTTCATCGCCCATAGAGCATCATGCTGTAACCCATACACTGGAAGATTTAGAAAAAGAGGGTATCATTAAACTTAGCTGGGTAAAACTGAATGACAAAGGTGAAGTTGATTATGACCATCTCGAAGAATTACTTAAAAACAATCCGCGTTCTTTTGTTTCGCTTATGCATGCAAACAACGAGTTAGGCACTGTTAACGACATTGACCGTATAGGTGCACTCTGCAAACAATACAATGCTATTTTTCATTGCGATACGGTTCAAACTATGGGGCATTTTCTTTATGACATGTCTCAAAAAAATATTGACTTTTTTACATGTGCGGCACATAAGTTTCATGGTCCAAAAGGTGTAGGATTTATTTACATCAATCACAAATTAAAAATACATCCGTTAATTACCGGTGGAGCACAGGAACGTAACATGCGTGGTGGAACAGAAAACGCTTATGGTATTATTGGTATGGCTAAAGCATTGGAGTTGGCTTATGCAGAATTAGACGAAGACCGTAAACATATTTTAGGGTTAAAAGAGTATATGAAGCAACAGCTACTGGATGAAATTCCAGGAGTGCGTTTTAATGGTGATGTTAGTGAAAGAAGTTTGTTTACAGTATTAAATGTTTCTTTTCCACCTTTTGATGGCAAAGACATGTTGTTATTTAATTTAGACATTTCCGGCATAGCAGCATCAGGCGGCAGTGCCTGTTCATCAGGTAGTGAGATTGGTTCACATGTATTGCGTGGAATCAATTCTGACCCCGAAAGACCGGCAGTACGTTTTTCTTTTTCGCGCTATAACACAAAGGCTGAAGTTGATTTCTGTATGGATAAACTTAAAGCATTGTTTGCGGTAAAGGCAGCAGTAAAATAGGTTTGCTTTACTCTTGTTTTCGAATTTTTATTGCTGAAAATTTGTTGTTCTGACTTGTTAGCATTAATATTGCTAATTATAAAACATCAAGCAATGAAAAAAAAACTAACTATAGCAGTTTTACTGCTAATGGCGCTATTTAACGCTACAGCTCAAACAACATGTACAGTACAGGCTTCAGTAACCTACTCTGTAGGTTCACATGGGCGATGTGCCGGAAAAGATGTCATTCTGGAAGCCTACCCCAATAATTTTACTACAACCTATCTATGGACATGTCCAAACAACAACTGCCCACCAAATTTTAACTACAATGCAAGCAATGGTTCCTTTATTTCTGCAAAAAACCTTTCTAACAATGGATATTATGTTGTAACCGCAACAGACAGCAGTGGATGTGTGGCTGTTGATAGTGTTTTGGTTGACTCGTATGAAATTCCTCTTGCTGGTGTAAGTATGCAGGCATTGGGGTCATGTCCTGGCGATACTATTATTTTTTGTGCAACAGATACTTCAACAACCAGCACAATTGTAAGTTACCTATGGGACAACGGAGACACAACCGAATGTGTCTATGGAGCTCAAGCATTAATGAATTATCACTACCCATATTGCATAATCACTAATCAGTTGGGTTGTGAATCTACCAACTCCATTATATGGACTGTCCTGGCTGTTGCAGACTTTCCTGATACCACTATCAACATTAATGGAAGCTTAACATTTTGCCATGGCGACAGTGTTGAGCTATGTTCCAATGGAAATTCTCTCACAAGCACTTTTCTCTGGTCGAATGGGTCTGCGCTTAATTGTATTACCATTGATAGCAGTGGCATTTATTCTGTTATAATTACAAATTGGTCAGGTTGTTCAAGAAGCAGCGCTCCTATATCTGTAACTGTTTATCCTGTACAGATTGCACAACTTACTTTTTCTGCATCAAACGATACTATTCTATCCAGTTTAAATGGCAGTAATTTCATCTGGCATTTCTCTGTTGATGGAATAACTTATTCCGACATTCCTTCATCATTCAACTACATGCCTGTTGCCAACAACGGCTTCTACTTCTTAAGTTTTACAGACACCAATGGTTGTATGGCTTTTTCAGACACCATTACCCGAACGGTTGGATTTGCCGATTTACAAAATTCTTTGAACCTTTATCCCAATCCGGCAACCGATGAAATAGTTGTTGACTTAACACAACTCAATATTTTAACCAATACTACAGTTGAAATTTCTGACATATATGGACGTAACATAATATCATTGGCAATAAACAAAAACATTAAGCATAAAATTGATATCAGCCATTTAACCAAAGGCCTTTATACACTACAAATTAAAGCAACAGACTTTCAAATTAGCAGATTGTTTGTCAAACAATAGTTACGACTGCTGACTATTCAAATCTCCATCCATCAGGATAGATTGTACGTGTGTGTTTTCTTGTTTTGGCTACAGAGCGAAGAATGGTAAACCGTGATGTGCTCCCTTTAATAGAACGCAGTGTTTTAATATCTTCAAGTAATGAAACCTGACTGTCATTTTGCGGTTTGAACAGATTCATGCAGAAATATGTATTCAACATTTTATTGCTGTGTTTATTTTCTCCATGCAATTTAAAAACCGCTGAGTGTGAAAATTTACTAAGTTGGGTGAATGTCTGAAAATTACAGGTAAAGTACTTCAATTTTCCGGCTGAAAACAACTTCTAAAAATTTACTAATCCTGCATCGGCTTGTCTGTACATGTTTTCAGAAATAGAAGTATTCAGGTCGCGAAAAAAGTAAACGCCACCCCACGCATAAACAACCTTACTATAGAGCACAGTTTTATTTCCTTTAGTAACCCACACATTGTAAACAGTTTTTTTGTCTTCTGCAATTTGTTCTCTTCGTACTGAAACATTTTCGGGAGGTGTAGGTGCTGTATGCACTACTACTTCTTTTGGTTTTTCCGGCACTGGCTTTTCAGGAGTTTTTACAATCACCGGTTGCGATTTAGTTGGCTCCTCTGCAGGTGGTTGATCAGCACCTTTTGTCAAACCAATTTTATTTTTAATAGCATCATTTCCGGCTGTTGGCTCAATAGCTGCCTTATTATCTGCTCCTTTTTCACTATCGAGATTACCTTCAGGCTCATCACTTCCTCCTCCTTGTGTTGGCTTCAATGGTTGGTCTTGTCCACCGTTGGCAGTAGCACTTTTGTTGGTAGTTTTCGACTCATTGTTCTTTTCTTCGACCTTGCTTTTTTCTTTTACGGCAACCGGTTTTTCTTGGGATTCAGTCTTGGGCTTTTCTTTCTGTGCCTTCTTTTCTTCTGTCTTTGTTTTATTAGCAACCAATGTGCTGTCAACGGCAGGTTTGGGTGGATTCTTTTTAAACTCTTTCTCTGCTTTTTTTAAATCTTCTTCGGCCTTTTGAATTGCCGACTGAATTGACTTGGTGTAATCCGTATCGTAATCAAACTCATCATATTTTTTTGAATAGGTGATTTTTGCAACAGGTTGATTAAAAATCACAATATTTACTCCATCATATTGCTTCATCAACACAACTGTAAAAGGGTAGGATTCAAAGCCCTGATCTATCCTTTCTTCATCGGCACCAGTAGTGTTAATGTTGATTTTTTTTGTGATGTATCCGGGCTTGTTAAAAGACAAAATATAGTCAGCCCCAATTTCAAGATTTAAGGTATATGCCGATTGTCCGGGAAGGGTTTCAATTGACTGACCGTCACGCTGCAAAACCATGTAGGCATCACTAAGACTACCTCCTCCATCAATCTTAAACTTAGCATTAATAGTTAATGTCTTCTTAGTCTGAGCTGTGGATACCCCACATATAAACATGAAGATAGTGAGAAAAACCCCTACCGGAACTAAATGAATTCTTTTTCCAATGCCAAACATTTGTAATTTTATTCCGTTAAAAAGTTTTAATACCGATACAAAATTAGTTAATAGTTTAAACGATAGTCCTAATTTCTGATCAAGAATGTGTTTGGTTTACGATAGAATTAATAAAGAGTTAAGCAAAAGAAGAATATTTTTTTTAATGTTTCTGATGTTTGTTGTTGTTTCACCAGCACTCAGAGCTCAGGAAAACATTACAGTACAACAAACACTCGACTATATTAATCAGAAATTTGGTGGCAAATATGTGGTTTCTATCAACTATGGTGTCTTAATAGCAAGCTATTTTGACGGAGAAACCAAATACAGGGAAGACCAGTCGCCAATAAAAGATCTCGATGCCAATAAGGTTTACTATAATTCAAAAGCAGGCATGTTGCTCATTAACTGCACCAACCCACAAAAAAAATGTGTCACACGTGAGTTTTTAAGCAAAAGACTTTTTTACAGTCGTATAAGTTTTCCCATTTCATACGGACAGAAAACCAATGATGGGTTGGTAAAAGCATTTCAACATTTAATACGTTTGATTAATGATAAAAATTATGAAAATTCAGAACCTTTTGAATGAGGTAAAAACATTGTTCATTGTATTGTTATCCGTTATTTGTTTTCAGGCAAATGCTCAGGTTGACTCTGCTGACTTTAAAATGCGTATTGACTCACTGATGAATCAGGGAAAAATAAAATTCAACAATGGTAAATTTCAGGAAGCACTGTTAGACTATACTTACGCGGCAAACATGGATGAAGCAAATGTAAATGCCATTTTACAACAAGGATTTTGTAACACTATTTTAAAAAAATACTCTGAAGCTATTGGAAACTTTACTGATGTTATTTTCTATGAACCCAATCATGAATGGGCTTATGTTTCAAGAGGCAGTGCCTATAATAAAATCGAAAAATACGATAAAGCCATTGCCGATTTTAATAAAGCATTAGAGCTAAAACCTGAAGATGCTGAAGCATATAACAACAGAGGATTTGCCAAAAAAATGCTTGGCGATGTTAAAGGCGCTTGTGAGGATTGGAACAAATCAAAAAAATTAGGAAACGAAGAAGCTAAAATCATACTTAAAAACAATTACTGTAAATGAGCAGAATGCGTGAGTTTGTTTTTACAATACTAATTGGTACAGCGGTACTTTTATCTGCTTTCAAAATAGAGCAGGACAATAAAGATTTCGGACAATGTTTACAAAAAGTTAATAAAAAATTTGGCGCTGAAACATTATCATGTCCAGCATCAACAAAGCCCTATAAAGTTTGGTTTGTAAATACATGCAGCGATACACTTGCCGTTAAATTGGCCGTTCAGGAAAAATCAAAACACTGGCGAACTTTTACACGCACACAGTTATTGCCCGGAGACACTATATCAGGCTACGCCTGCACCCCAGTAGGGAAATATCTTTACTACGTAAAACAATACAAAGACAATTCTATTGATTTACCTTCTGACGAGGTAATTGATAGCAGTAATCCGGAATAATTTTTTTTGATTTTTTGATTTTACAAAAATCAATTCCCCATTATCTTAGAATACTTGGTTCCGTTTGCAGGATCAATTTCATTCAGCAGATTGCTGACTTTTACCTTTTGATCGGGGTAGGCACCAGAATAAATATTTACAATTTCATCTGCTTTGGCATAAAACAAAGATTGTAACAACAATGAACCCGGCTTTTCTTTATGTACAGACATTAACAAATCAAGGCTTTCAGAAATTTGTGATAATCCATCATCTTTCTTTTTTGCCATCATGTCAAGCCCTTTCAAATGATACTGATAAAACATTTCATGGTAAGGCTTAAAAACAGGATTGGTCATATTTTCAGAGAGCCAATAACGATTTTTGGTACTTTCAAAAGCACGCCATCCGGCTTCACGTGCATTTTGCATATTGTTTACTATTGTTTGTGCTCTGGCAAAATAAGGTGCTCCCCCATACAAAGAAAAACTGTCGTAATCTACTCCAAGAATAATGTAAGCATAATAAGCAAGAACTGCAGTCAGATTAGGGTTGCTTCCATTCTCACTGAATTCGAGAGGTTGGTATTCGATATATTTAAACTGAAAATTATCGTCATTAAAATTTAAAGTTGGCGAGTTGTATGATGTCTGAAAAACAGGTCGTCTTGAAGTTACCTGAATGCTTCCTTTATACTCATCATTTGAAACTCGTTCGTTAATGGTTATTGTAACAGAGCATTCTATTCTTTCCTGGTTCAGATATTTATCTGTAGTCCACTTGGTGTTATTCATAAATTCAAATATAGATTGCTGCAATGTTTCAAAAACCTTTTTATCTACGTTCTGAATTTGTGGAGCCATTACATTTATCTGGCAGTTGAGTTCTTGTGCCTGAACAGTATTCAGGCTCATCATCAATATTATAAAACCGAAAAATTTCTTCATTGCACTAAAGTAATTATTTTCTCAACAATGTCTGATGCAACTGCATCTTTTGATTTTTTTTCAAATGGTGTTGTCACAAGGTTTTTATCAATGATGGTAATACGGTTAAAGTCTGAACCGAAAACCTGATTTGACGCCTCCAATTTATTGAGAACGATAAAATCGAGGTTTTTATTTTTAAGTTTTCGTTCGGCACTCTGAATTTCATCATTTGTTTCTAAGGCAAACCCCACTAACAATTGACCTTCTTTTTTAAGCTTACCCATTTCTGCTGCAATGTCATCTGTAGGCACCAACTGAACATTTAATACTTCATTATTATTCTTTTTGATTTTTTGTTCAGAAACACCTTCCGGTTTAAAGTCTGCAACAGCGGCAGCCATAACTATAATGCTGGCATCCGGTTGTGTTTGTTTACATGCTTTGAGCATATCTGCTGCAGAGGTTACATGAATCACTTTAATTGACTTATTCAAATTTGCCAAACTAACTGACGGGCCTGAAATAAGAGTTACTGATGCACCTTTGGTGGCTAAACAATTTGCAATTGCAATCCCCATTTTTCCGGAAGAATGATTGCCAATAAACCGAACCGGATCCAAGGCTTCCTGTGTTGGGCCTGTAGTCACAACAGCAACTTTATGCTGTAAAGGTAATGATGGATTAAAGTAATTGATTACTTCCTGCACAATATCTTCAGGCTCTGTCATGCGACCCTTTCCGGTAAGCCCACTGGCTAATTCACCACTCTCAGGCCCAATAATTTTAATGTTGTTTTTGGCAATAACCTCAAGATTTTTTTGGGTAGATGCATGTTTAAACATATCTACATCCATAGCAGGTGCCACCATAACTGTATTGCGACATGACAGAAAAACCGCAGTCAATAAATTGTTGCAAATGCCGTTGGCAAACTTTGCCAGTGTGTTGGCTGATAATGGAGCTACCAGAAAAATGTCGCACCACAATCCCAATTCAACATGGTTATTCCAGGTAGCATTATCTTCTGAAGTAAATGTCTGAAGTATTTCGTTTTTTGAAACAGTAGAAAGTACAAGCGGTGAAACAAAATCTTTAGCAGCGGCAGTAACAATTACTTTAACAATTGCTCCTTGCTGCACCAATTGTCGCACTAGTTCAGGTGTTTTGTAAGCTGCAATACTTCCTGTAACACCCAGCAGGATTTTTTTCCCCTGCAACATGGCTTTAATTTTCTGCGCTGTCTTTATTTTCTTCTTTTGCAGGACTGCGGAAGTAGATTTTATCATCTAAAAAGTCCTGAATGGCAACCAAAGTTGGTTTAGGCAGACGCTCGTAATATTTAGAAATCTCTATCTGCTCGCGGTTTTCAAAAACCTCATCCAAAGTATCTGTTGAAGAGGCAAACTCGCTAAGTTTATCGTGTAGTTCTTCACGGGTTTCTGCAGCAATATGATTGGCACGTTTTGCAATAATGGCAAGACTTTCATAGATATTCTCTGTCTTTTTTTCGAAGTCAACCACATCGCGGGTTACTGTTGTTTGTGCTACGTTTCTGCTATTCATTGTTTTAATCAATTTACAGTATGATAATCCTTTAATTTTTCTTCGGCTGCCGACATTATCCGGCCAGCTTCTTTTTTATATTCCGTTTCAGGAAATATTTCTATCAGCTTATTGTAATGATCTAATGTACTCTTGTAACGTTCCTCTTTTTTCGATTCTATGCTGTTTTGAGCATAGAGATAAGCCGATTTTAGCGACAAAAATAAACATTCTTCCTGATATTTGGTAGTGGGAAAGTCCTTTACCACATTCTCAAAGGCGACAATAGCCGATTTATACTCTTCCATTTTATAGTAAAGCATTGCATTATCCCATGCTTTTACTTCGAGTTTACCTCTTAATTCATCAATATACTTGTTGCACTCTGCAACACGCTGACTTGTAGGATATTTATTAATAAATAACTGAAACTGCCTGATGGCATCGAGGCTGCTTTGCTGATCAAGGCTGGAAGGTGGAGAGTCTAAGTAATAGCAATATGCATTATAAAACAGAGCATCTTCGGCTTTGGCGCTCATTGGAAATGTCTGAGCAAAATTATTAAAGTGATAAGCTGCACTAGTATAATCACCGGTGTAGAAATAACTTAAACAATAATAGTAGTAAGAGCTTTCAGCCTTGTCAGTACCTTTAAGCACAACGATTAACTCCTCAAAAAGCTGAAGTGCATTATAATATTTTTTGTTTTCGAAATATTTTACGGCAGCGTCATACTTCAAATTCATATCGCCACTTTTACGAATGCGATTAAACTTACTGCATGAGCCAAAGGTCAGCAGCATAGCTATTAAAAGGAAATAAACCGATATCCGATTTTTCATAAGCGTGCAAAAGTAACCAAATCGCTGAAATAATGCCTTGTTTTTCTGAAACCCTTTTAACTGATAATCAATAATTAAACATTTTTTCATGGAATGAATGTTTTCTATAATTTAGACCCTTTATTTAAAATTCATAAAAATCAAATTAAACTATGTTAAAGCGACTTCTCTCTATTGTGTTACTGTGTGTAACTACTATGACCATGGCGCAAACAGACTATCGCCTGATGTTTTTAGGAAAGGCTGTTTTGCCGGCAGAAAACTTAAACTCTTTTATCCGGGAAAAAATATCCGAAAACGATATTTACAATGGTTATTATTATCGCATCATTCAATTTTATAATATACCTACTGCAGCAGAAAAAGCTGCAATAGAAGCAACAGGAATTAAACTGTTAGAGTACTTGCCTAAGTATGCTTTTAATGCTGCAATTCCAATTGGTTTTAACAAACAATTACTCTCCGGATTTAATGTCAGGAGTGTAACACCTCAATCTGCAGAACAGAAACTTTCTATTGGCATGTTGGGTGATTATCCTGCTTTTGCTGTTCCTTCTGCAGGAATGATTGATGTGCGACTTCAGTTTCAGAAAAATATTTTGATGCAGGATGCCCAGCTTATTGCTGCTTCTTATGGTAAAGTTTTAAGTTCAACGGATATAAATAATATGGTTGAAGTGCGCATGCAACAGCAAGCAGTTGCCACCGTAACACAACAACCCTGGTTGTTTTTTATTGACCTAACCTCTCCACCATCTGTTAAAGATGATTTGGAAGGACGTAGCCTGCACCGCAGCAATAGCATAAACAACGACTTGCTTATGGGTCGAAAATACAATGGAAGTGGTGTGGCTGCTGCACTTGCCGATGACGGATTTGTGGGTCCACACATTGATTTTACAGGTAGAATCACCAATTATTCTACTACTACCGGCCCTGACCATGGTGATATGACAGGTGGAATTCTTGCCGGTGCAGGCAATTTAAATCCTGCATATCCGGGAATGGCTAATGGTGTTCAGCTTCATGTTTTCGATATTGGAAATTATCCTCAAATAATTGATGCTGTTACCAACTATAACAATCTTGGAACAGTGGTTGCGTCAACCAGCTATTCGCAGGGATGTAATGAATACACCACAGACACACAGTTTGGTGATCAAACTATTCATGACAATGGGCAACTTGAATTTGTGTTTTCCGCAGGAAATAACAATGGTGCCAACTGTGGCTATGGCGCTGGTAGTAACTGGGGAAATATTACCGGAGGCTATAAGCAGGGTAAAAATGTAATTGCTGTAGCCAATCTTGATGCATTGGAAGTAATTGATCCTTCTAGTAGTATTGGTCCTGCCTCTGACGGTAGAGTAAAACCTGATATTGCTGCCAATGGTCGCGACCAAATGTCAACAGACGAAAACAATACCTATCAGGTTGGTGGTGGTACTTCTGCTGCCTGTCCTGGGATTGCTGGTATATGTACTCAGTTAATTCAGGCATATAAAGAAATTAATTCTGCTTCTGATGCACCAACAGCTTTAATTAAAGCTTGCTTACTTAATGGAGCCGAAGATATCGGGAACCCGGGTCCTGACTACAAATATGGTTGGGGTAGAGTAAATGCGCTTCGTGCTGTTACTACCATTGAAGACGCCCGCTATTTTACCGACAGTATTAATCAAGGCGACTCTTTAACTTATTCCATTAATGTTCCTGCAGGTACTTCTCAAATGCGTGTCATGGTTTACTGGCATGATGTAGGAGGATCTCCAGCATCTTCTACTTATTTGGTTAACGATATTGATATGAAGGTTACAGATCCTTCCAGCACTGTATGGAATCCATGGATTCTTGACCCGACTCCTAATGCTACCAATCTGAATGCACCTGCAACAAGAGGTATTGACCATTTAAACAATATGGAGCAAGTTACACTAGACAATCCAGCAGCAGGCAACTACATTGTTTCGCTCAAAGGATTTGCTATCCCACAAGGAGCGCAGACTTATTATTTGGTTTATGAGTTCCGAAATGATGACATCACTGTAACCTACCCTATGGGAGGAGAAGGCTTTGTTCCGGGTCGCCCTGAAATTATTCGCTGGGATGCCCTGAAAGGTCTTGGCTCATTTGATGTAGAATATACTACAGACAATGGCACAACATGGAATAATATTACCAATGTAAATCAGAATACATTACAATATACATGGAATGTGCCTACTGGTATTGCAACAGGTGATGCCCGCGTTCGTGTTACAAGAGGAAGTGTTTCCGGAATGTCTGACACAACATTTACCATCATTGGGGTTCCACAAAACTTAAATGTTATTTACTCCTGCCCCGACTCTACTAAAATTGGTTGGACTGCAGTTAGCAATGCTGCTTGGTACGAAGTGAGTATGTTAGGCACAATGTATATGGATTCTGTTGCAACAACAACAAACAACAGTTATATATTTACCAATCTTCTAACTGCTAACACTTATTGGTTTAGTGTGAGAGCTGTGATGGCTAATGGCAATAAAGGACGAAGGGCAATTGCTATTGAAAAACTACCCGGTGTTTTTAATTGTCCAAATATCCCTCCAGTAGTTCAGTTTAATGCCAACTTCAATGTTGGTTGCACCAGCAAAACATTCACCTTTACAGATCAGAGTTCTAATGCACCTTTCAGCTGGAACTGGACTTTTAGTCCAAATACTGTGACATTCGTAAACGGAACATCAGCAACGTCACAAAATCCACAAGTGCAGTTTAATGCCTCTGGCACTTACGATGTAACATTAGATGCTACCAATGGAATTGGAACATCAAGTTCAACACAAACTGCAATGATTAATATTCTTTCTCCTTCATTGCCACCAATGACGGAGGATTTTCAGGCAGCAGCTTTCCCTCCTGCCAACTGGTCTATTGAACAATCAAATATTAATTATTCCTGGCAAAAATCAGCTCTAATAACCGGGTCATCAGGTTCTTCTACTTATGCTGCACGCTTTAACAATTTTTCCTATAACAACACCGGTGCAGAAGACGATTTGATTAGTTATGAAGTGAGTTTATCCAATGCAGTTGCAGCACTACTGACTTTTGATGTAGCTTATGCACAATATTCAAGTACATACACCGATGGTCTGCGAGTTGATATTTCGACTGACTGCGGAAATACATGGGTAGCCTCCGGTTACTTAAAAAGTGGGGCAACTCTTGCTACAACCGGAACTACAACCAGCAACTTTGCACCAAATGCTGCAAATCAATGGCGAAATGATTCTGTTTCATTGAATGCATACCTTGGTCAGGATGTCTCTATAAAATTTGTAAACATCAACGATTTTGGCAACTCATTGTACATAGACAATGTAAATATTGATGTTACTACAGGGTTAAATCAATTGAACAACAGTGCTGGAACATTGAGTATTTCTCCAAATCCATCTGATGGGAAATTTATTCTTTACAGCAATCAGACCTCTCATGAATCGTATATACTGACTGTTTACGATATCAATGGAAAAGTTATAACAGAAGATATCTTCCCGACAAATAACAGAAGTCATGCTGTTGACATCAGTAATTTTGCCAAAGGAGTTTATTTCATAAAAGTTGAAGGACAAAATTCAATACAACGTTTAAAAGTAATTTCCAGATAAAAATAAATTTTAAAGGCACGAAACCGGTTGATAATTTCAGCCGGTTTTTTATTTAACTCTGAGTTGCGCTGAAAAAATGAAATACAAATAATTATCAAATCTATTCGTTAATAAAAAAAACAATAAATAATTCTTTCAGCCTTTAATTTCATTTTTTTTGTGTTTAGAATCTATCGAGTAAAATTTAAGACAATCTTTTTAAAATAATGAACAAAAACAATTACTGCGTAATCATGGCCGGAGGTATAGGAAGTCGTTTCTGGCCAATGAGCAGAAATGCTTTTCCAAAACAATTTCTTGACATCTTAGGAACAGGACAAACTCTTTTACAACAAACCTTTAATCGTTTCACTAAAATTTGTCCTAAAGAAAATATCTATATTGTAACCAACGAATCGTATGTTGATTTGGTTAAGAAAAACCTACCACAACTACCGATAGAAAATATTCTGGGTGAGCCACTCAGACGAAATACCGCACCATGTGTTTCGTATGCAGCATTTAAAATTGCTGCAAAAAATCCTGATGCCAACATTGTTGTTGCTCCTTCAGACCATATCATCACCAAAGAGAATGCTTTTGTTGAAGCAATCAACAAAGGTCTCTCTTTCACTGCACAGAATGACTGTTTGCTAACCTTAGGGATTACACCAAGCAGACCTGATACCGGCTATGGTTATATTCAGTTTGTGGATGAAAAACACAATGAAACAAATAAGATTTTTAAAGTTAAAACTTTTACTGAAAAGCCGAACCTTGAAATGGCTCGATTTTTTCTCCAATCCGGAGAGTTTGTCTGGAATGCAGGGATATTTTTATGGAACCTGAAATCAATCTTAAAGGCATTGAAAGAACATCTTCCTGAAATGTATCATCTTTTTGAAGAAGGCAATTCTGTTTACAACAGCAAAGATGAAAGTGCATTTATCAAAACTGCTTACTCACAATGTACAAACATCAGTATAGACTTTGGTGTGATGGAAAAAGCAAAAAATGTGTTTGTGATGAGTGCTGAATTTGGTTGGAGTGACTTAGGCACATACGGTTCACTTTATGAGCACATAACACACGATGCAAACAAAAATGCAGTGGTTGGAAAAAATGTTATGCTGTACGATACTAAAAATTGTATTGTCAATATGCCTCATGATAAGTTGGTGGTTTTGCAAGGCCTTACCGATTATATAGTTGTTGAAGCGGAAAACATTTTATTGGTTTGTAGAAAGCAGGACGAACAACAAATTCGTCAGTTTGTGAATGATGTAAAAACAGATAAAGGCGAAAAATTCGTATAGTTGATTTTACTTGCTGCTAGTGCATTAATATAACTAATGATTATTTTATCAAAGCAAGGTAGCCAATTAAAAGGCAATTGATATTATAGTGTGTATTTGCTGAACCAGCTTTTTATTTTCATTTGAATAACTCCAAAGAAAGCTTCTTTGAAGATACCGCTGCTCATTTTTGATTTACCTTCGGTACGATCCGTAAAAATTATAGGAACTTCAATAATTCGAAAGCCACTGCACCAGGCAGCAAATTTCATTTCTATCTGAAAAGCATATCCCATAAACTTAATCTTTGACAAGTCCAATGTTTCAAGTACTTTACGCCTGTAACATTTAAATCCTGCTGTGGCATCACGAACGGGCATGCGTGTAATAAGACGTACATATACACTGGCGTAATAAGACATAATGACTCTTCCAATTGGCCAGTTTACAACATTCACACCATTGATATATCTAGACCCTATAGCTACATCGGCACCTCCATTTTTACAAGCATCGAGCAAACGCTGTAAGTCGGCAGGATTGTGAGAGAAATCCGCATCCATTTCAAAAATATACTGATAGTTGCGTTCCAGTGCCCATTTGAATCCATGTATATAAGCAGTGCCTAAACCCATTTTCCCCTTTCGCTGAACCAAATGTAATGACTCCGGAAACTGAGGTAAAAGTTGTTTCACCAAATCGGCAGTACCATCTGATGAATTGTCATCAATAACCAATACATGAAAAGTGTTCAGCAGATTAAAAACAGCTTTAATAATCTTCTGAATATTTTCCTTTTCGTTGTAAGTTGGTATGATAACTAATGATTCAACCACACAATTTTATTTGAGTTCAAAACTATTATTCTATGAAATGAGTAATTATAACAAAATGTTAATTGATAAAACTATTCATCAATTATTTACCTGTACTGCCAAACCCGCCTACGCCACGGTTAGTTTCTGACAATTCTATTGCTTCTTTCCACTCTACTTGTTGATGTTCTGCCACAACCATTTGTGCTATTCTTTCGCCATTATTTATTGTGAATGGTACAGATGACAAATTCACCAAAATAACTTTTATCTCACCACGGTAGTCGGCATCAATTGTTCCGGGAGTGTTAAGTACAGTAACTCCATGCTTGGCTGCAAGTCCGCTTCTGGGTCTGATTTGTGCCTCAAATCCATGGGGCAACTCAATATAAATTCCTGTTGGTACAAGCGCACGTTCTAAAGGATTAAGCGTTACTGCTTCTTTTACATCAGCTCTTAAATCCATCCCTGCAGCACTGCTGCTTTCATAAGCAGGAAGCGGATGCGCTGACTTATTTATAATCTTTACTTCTGTTTTGTTATGCATTTCTTAATATTACACTATTTGCAAAAATATTGAATCTTATCAAATATAAACTCAATCCCTTCTTCCTATTGTATTCTTCCGCGATTCTACATTTTGCTTCTTAACAAACACTGCTCTATTCATTCTAAAAACTACAAACGGAAAAATAAAGAGTAAAATTATATTAACAATCCATTTAACAGAATTCGGTAAATCAAGTTGTTGTTGCAGATAGACAGAGAGCGAAAACAGCATTAGTGATAATAAGACATAAAACACATCATTCTTAACTTTATAGGGAATAGGATAATGTTTTTGTCCTGTGACGAATGACACAACCATCATAGCAAAATAAGTTATAAAGGTTGCCCACGCAGCACCCATATATCCAAATGAAGGGATAAGCACAAACAGCAGAATTATGGTAAGCACTGCTCCGAAAATTGAAAAATATGCTCCAAAGCGGGTTTTTTCTGTGAGTTTATACCACATACTTAAATTGTAAAACACACCAAGGCAAAGATTTGCAAGCAATAGCACAGGTACTACATCTATGCCCGACCTGAATTGTTCACCAATAAAAAGTTTAATGACATCAATAAATAACATGACACCTAAGAAAATAAAAGAACAGGTAATTACAAACCATGTCATAATTTTAGAGTAAGTCTCTTTTTTATCTTCTTTATCGTGCTGAGCAAAGAAAAATGGCTCGGCAGCATATCGAAATGTCTGGACAAACAATGTCATGATGATACTAAGTTTGTAACAGGCACTGTAAATTCCCAAATCGCGCAAGGCATGATTGGCATCGGGAGCTAAATACTTATAAACAGCACGGTCGAAAGTTTCGTTTACCATACCTGCAAATCCTGCAATAAGTAATGGAAATGCATAATAAATCATTCTTTTTATTAAAGTAGTGTCGAGGTGCCATGTTAGATTGCTGAATTGACGGTAGAGTAAAAGCATGGTAAATCCACTGGCTATGACGTTTGAGATAAACACATACCCTACACCAACTGTTGGTGAATAAAAAGTTACTGCAAGTTGTGATAACAAACCATCATTTCCTTTAATCCATATTGGACAGCCAATAAGAAAAAATAAATTCAAGCCTATATTAATTACGATTCCTGCAATCTTTAATAAAGCAAACTGTAATGCTTTACCTTGTTGCCGCAGTCTTGCAAATGGAATGGCCGTGATAGCATCAAAACCAATAATCATTGCCAACCAGATGATGTAGTTTCCTTTTCCGGGATATTCAATGGTTGCTGCCAATGGTGATGAGAATAATATCATCAGCAACACCAGAAATGCTGTTGTGTAAGAAACTAGTGAAATACAGTTTTCATAAACTTTATTTTTATTTTCTTCTTTCTGCATGAAATTAAAAAAAGCTGTTTCCATGCCGTAAGTAAACAGTATCAAAAGAAATGCTGAATAGGAATAAAGTTCAGAAACAACACCATATTCTGTTGGAGAAAAAATGCGGGTATATATAGGAACGAGCAAGTAATTTAGCATACGCCCAACAATGCTACTCAGACCATAAAGAACTGTTTGACCGGCTAACTTTTTTATTCCACTCATGAGTCGGCTAAAGTAGCCGTTTTATATTTTACTTACACCTACTAAAGAATTTGAAATGGCTCCTTGTGAATGACAGAAATTTCTCGGACAAGAACCTGCTTCACTACTGCCAGGGGTGAGCCCTTGTGGCACCATGCAACCAATTCTTTCAACTGCAACTCGCTTCCTGTTGCCTCAACATAAACCGAACCATCAGTGAGGTTTCGTACAAAGCCACAAAGATTCAACCTACGTCCGGTTTGCAGTGTATATTTTCTAAAAAACACACCCTGAACTTTTCCGGTAATTTCAATTGCTACAGTCTTTAACATACCGTTATTAAACTATGAAATGCAATGTTAATAAATTTGACAGCTGAAAAAATTTACCTTATCCGTAAAAAAAATACTATTCACCTATAATTTTTAAACTTTTACCTATTTACAGAAATGGGAATTATGAAAGCACTTAGTTTTGGCACGTTAACTTATAAACCATAAATCATATAGTATGAAACGTTCAGTAGTAATCATTGGTATTGTACTTGTTGTAGTATTTATAATATACCGATTGTTTGCAGGTACCTACAACAGCATGGTAACTGCCGATGAAAATGTTAAAGGAAAATGGGCACAAGTTGAAAATCAATACCAACAACGAATGGACCTTATTCCAAACTTAGTAAATACCGTTAAAGGTGCTGCAGAATTTGAAAAAGGCACATTAACAGCAGTTGTTGAAGCACGTGCATCGGCAACACAAGTAAAAGTTGATCCGGATAAACTTACGCCAGAAAATATTCAAAAGTTTCAGGAAGCACAAGGGCAATTAAGCACTGCATTAGGCCGCTTGCTAATGGTGACTGAAAACTACCCGGTACTGAAAGCCAATCAGAATTTTCTTGAATTGCAAGCAACGCTTGAAGGAACAGAAAGAAGAATTGCGGTGGCACGTAAAGATTTTAACGAGGCTGCACAACAGTTTAATACCTACATACGCAAATTTCCTCAAACATTACTTGCCGGCATGTTTGGGTTTTCATCAAAAGGTTATTTTCAATCTGATAAAGGTGCTGATAAAGCTCCTGAGGTTAAATTTTAATTATGGGCAATGCTGCCGATTACTTTACTGATGAACAACAACTGTTGTTGAAGAATGCAATAGCGCGAGCAGAAAAACATACCTCCGGAGAAATCAGAATTTTTATTGACAGCAAAATAAAGAGTGAAATTATTGACCGCGCAGCCGAAGTTTTTGAAAACCTCAAGATGCATGAAACCAAACTTCACAATGGAGTTTTGATTTATGTAGCTATTGAAAACAGACAATTCGCCATTATTGGAGATAGTGGAATTCATGAGTTTGTAAGTCAGGTTTTTTGGGACAAGGTAAAAGAAGAAATGATTCCATTCTTTAAGAGAAAAGATTATACCGGTGGCCTTTTACATGCTATTGAAGAAACAGGACAGAAACTAAAAAAACATTTCCCTGTTGCAAAGAATGATTCAGACGAGCTTTCCAATGAAATGGTTTTTGGTGATTAAAAAACAGGTGCGTCCACTTTTATTCTGGATGCTATTGTTGCTTCAGATTGCAACAGTAGGTTATGCACAACAAATTCCTCCCCAAAACAATCCACCACGTCTAGTCAACGACTTTGCCGGAGTATTAAATGATGCTGATGAAAATCTTTTAGAACAAAAGCTTGTAAAATTCAATGACAGCACTTCTACACAAATTGCTATTGTACTGATTCGCAGCACCGGAGAGTATCCTGTGGACGATTATGCAATTACACTTTTCAGAGATTGGGGTATTGGTCAAAAGAATAAAGATAATGGTGTGTTGATTTTAGCTGCTATGGAAGACAGACGCATGACCATCATTACGGGTTATGGTGTTGAAGGTGCCTTGCCTGATGCCATTTGTAAAAGAATAATTGAGCTGACACTAAAGCCTGCATTCAAATCGCAACAATATTACAACGGACTAGATGCTGCAGTAACAGAAATTATGCAGCGAACAAAAGGCGAATACGTATCTGATGGTGAAAATGCAAAAAACAATTCACCAGCATGGGCACCTATACTTTTTGTATTTTTTATTTTCGGTGTGATTATGCTTCTGAAAGTTTTTTCAGTAAGGCGCTATGCACATCTCAACAATTTAAGTTTCTGGACAGCATGGACGCTTTTAAATGCAGCCAACAACAGACGTAACTCCTCCGGAGGTGGTGGTGTTTGGGGAGGCGGTGGCAGCAGTTGGGGTGGTGGCAGCGGAGGCGGATTTGGAGGCTTCGGTGGTGGAAGCACAGGAGGCGGTGGGGCTACCGGTAGCTGGTAAGTGCTGCTAACAACTTCAGGTTTTACATAAGCTTATCTACATTAAATATTGTTCAATTGTTAATCACAATAAAACCTACAGTGGCTCAAAATGCGCTGTAAAATGTCGCAGAAACTGTGGCTCTTTTACAATCTTTAATCCTTTAACTTTATCTTTTGTACGTACTATTTCATCAAAAATTTCAATCACATAGTCAATGTGGCTCTGTGTATAAACCCTTCTTGGAACAGCAAGTCGTACCAATTCCATAGGAGCAGGAATTAGTTTACCATTTGAATCATACTTTCCAAACATTACAGATCCTATTTCAACACTGCGTAAACCCCCAATACGGTACAACTCACACACCAGAGCCTGTCCGGGATATTCATGTGAGGGTATTTGCGGATACAAACTCTTTGCATCAACATAAACAGCATGTCCACCTACAGGATAAATAATATTCACTCCTTTGGATTTTATATTCTCGCCCAAATATCTGGTGCTTACAATACGATAATTCAAATAGCCCGGATCAAACACTTCCTGCAAGCCAACTGCTATTGCTTCCATATCACGTCCGGACAGCCCTCCGTAAGTGGCAAAACCTTCAGTTATAATCAGCAATTGTTTACACGATTCTGCAAGATCTGCATCCTTTATGGCAAGAAATCCACCCATATTGACTAATGCATCTTTCTTAGCACTCATAACAGCAGCATCGCCCAAACACATCATTTCTTCTGCAATTTGTCTATACGTTTTATTTCCATACCCTGCTTCATTGTGGTGAATATAATAACTGTTCTCTGCAACACGACAACAGTCAATAACAAACAACACTTTGTTTTTGCGACATACATCAGCAACAGCCTTGGCATTTTCCATGCTCACAGGTTGCCCACCTCCACTATTATTGGTAACGGTTAGTATTACTGCTCCTATATTGGCTGCACCTTTTTCAGCAATAGTTTTTTCGAGCATAGCTATATCCATATTTCCTTTAAAAGGAAAATCAGACATAAAATCAAGTCCTTCCTTCACCGGAATATCTATTGCCTCGGCACCACTAAACTCAATATTTGCCCTTGTAGTGTCAAAGTGGGTATTACTGATAAAGGTTTTACCCTTGCCACCGAGTTTGCCATAAAGAATTCTTTCTGCCGCCCGTCCCTGATGTGTGGGCAACACAAATGGCATTCCCGTAAGGCTTTGTACTTCTTTTTCAAAACGCAGCCAGCTGCTGGCACCGGCATACGACTCATCACCATTCATCATGGCCGACCATTGATCGGAACTCATTGCAGAAGTACCACTATCGGTCAGAAAATCAATAAGTACCTGATTGCTGTTTAGAAGAAATGGATTGTAATGTGCCTGCTTCAGATAACCTATCCTTTGCTCCTCTGTACTGAGGTGAATAGGTTCTACCATTTTAATTCTGAAAGGCTCGATAATTGTCTTGAATTTCATATTTATTTTAAAAGGTACGAAGAAGCAAATAGATTTTCTATTGCTTAATGATTTGATTATATTTTGCTAATGATAATAATCATTTGTTTTTAATTCCGTGTTAGCAAATATACCAATCGCCTATTATTCAAACGTTTTGTCAAATACACTTTGTTGATAATAAAAAAGTGAACAAGGGTTGTTAAAAACGTCTGATAAATATTAGTCAAAACCTTATGAAAGAATTTTTTTTGTCTATATTATTGCTTGACTAAAACAAATAAGAATTATAAAATATGTTGATAGAAACCATTACCATCGAGAATCAGATGACAACCTACGAATATGACAGCGTATTGAAAGCAAGCCTCGAATATTTTGAAGGCGATGAACTTGCAGCTACTACATGGATGAATAAATACGCCATGAAAAACAAAGAAGGAAAATTTGTAGAGCGAACACCACAGGACATGCATTTACGTATGGCACGTGAATTTGCCAGAGTTGAAGCAAAATACAATTTGTTGAACGATGGCAGCAGAACTTCGCATCTATCGGATTATGGAAAAAAACGCGAACAGCTTTCTACAGAAAAAATCACAGAACTATTCAATCGTTTCCGATATGTTATTCCTCAAGGCAGTGTCATGTCTGCACTGGGCAATCCATTTATGATTGCATCATTATCTAATTGTATTGTACTGCCTGAATTACATGACTCATACGGTGGAATATTTTTTGCAGACCAGCAGCTTGCACAATTATATAAGCGCAGATGTGGTGCGGGCTTAGACCTTTCTACTATCAGACCTGAAGGTATGCGTGTTTCTAATGCTGCAGGTAGCACTACCGGTGCTGTATCTTTTATGGAGCGTTTTTCGAATACCACACGAGAAGTTGCTCAACTCGGACGCAGAGGTGCATTGATGCTTACATTAGATATTGCTCATCCTGACGTAGAAAAATTTATCACCATAAAACAAGACCTGAGTAAAGTTACCGGTGCTAACATTTCCGTGAAACTATCAGATGAGTTTATGGTTGCCGTTAATGAAAATACTGACTTTAATCTGAGATTCCCTGTTGATTCACCGGAGCCATATATACAGAAAAAAGTTAATGCACGCGAATTATGGACAACCATCATTGCCTGTGCACATCGTACTGCAGAACCTGGAATTATTTTCTGGGACAGACAACATCATTATTCTACATCTTCCGTTTATCCCGGATTTAAAAATGTGTCAACAAACCCTTGCTCTGAAATTGCAATGCAGGGAGGCGACAGTTGCAGATTAATTGCCATCAACCTATTAAGTTTTGTTGATCATCCATTTACACAAAAGGCTAAGTTTAACTTCACACGTTTTTATGAAGTTACTTATGAATCGCAACGACTCATGGATGGACTAGTTGATTTGGAATTGGAAGCTATTGAAAGAATACTGCAAAAAATAGAATCAGATCCCGAGCCGGATTATATTAAAGAAGTAGAAATGCGTACATGGATAACATTGTATGAAGCAGGAAAGAAAGGAAGACGCACAGGGCTTGGATTTACAGCACTAGCCGATGCACTTGCTGCTATGAACATAGCATTTGACTCTGACAATGCACTTAGCATGGTAGAAATGATGATGAAAGAAAAATGTCGTGCAGAATTTGATTCAAGTATTGATATGGCCATAGAACGTGGAACTTTTGAAGGCTTCGATACTGCAATTGAAGACCAGTCTGAGTTTGTCAATATGATGAAAGCTGAGTTGCCTGACATTTACAACAGAATGATGAAATATGGAAGAAGAAATATTTCCATAAGTACAGTTGCTCCAACAGGAACCCTAAGTTTACTATCACAAACATCATCAGGTATTGAGCCAGTGTTCATGCTCAGCTATAAACGAAGAAGAAAAGTTAATGCAGAAGACAGTAAGGCTAAAACAAGTTTTGTTGATCAGTCTGGCGATGCATGGCAGGAATTTGAAGTTTATCATCATGGATTAAAAAAATGGATGACTGCAAACAATAATACCGACTACAGCAAAAGTCCTTATGCAGGTAGTACCGCCAATGAAATTGACTGGAAAAAAAGAATAAAAATGCAGGCAGTAGTACAGAAATATACTACACATTCTATCAGTTCCACTATTAATCTTCCGGAAAATGTTTCGGCAGAAACCGTTGGAGAAATTTATATGCAGGCATGGAGTGCCGGACTAAAAGGTATTACCGTTTACAGAGAAGGTTCACGCAGTGGTGTGTTGGTAAAAAAAGAAGAGAAAAAAGCACAACCTGTATTAACAGAATCGAGTGCTCCCAAGCGCCCGGAAATACTTGCTGCAAAAGTTATCCGTTTTATGAATGCAGATGAAAAATGGATTGCATACATTGGCATTTTAGATAATAAACCTTACGAAATTTTTACCGGTAAGGCAGAGGATGCATTCAGTATTCCTGCTTGGGTTTCTGCGGGATGGATTATCAAGAGTAAAAACGGACATGGTAAATCGAGATACGATTTTCAGTTTAATGATAAAGAAGGATTCAAAGTAACTATTGAAGGACTATCGCGTTCGTTCGATAAGGAGTTTTGGAACTACGCCAAACTGATTAGTGGTGTATTGCGACATGGAATGCCTATACCGCAGGTTGTTAATCTGGTAGAAAACCTACATCTTTATTCTGACAGTATCAACACCTGGAAAAACGGTGTCATGCGTGCCTTGAAACAATTTATTCCTGACGGCACAAAAGTAAATGATAAAGTTTGTGCAGAATGTGGCGACAAGGAAGGATTGTATTTTGAAGAGGGTTGTATTAAATGCAAAAGTTGCGGACACAGTAAATGTGGCTAACAGTTCTTTTTTAATAAAATAGCAAAATAAAACTTCACTGCTATTAAATCATTCAAATAAAAAATGATTTAATAGCAGTTTTTTATTGAAGAATTTTAAAATGCTTGTTATCACTTTCTACTCTGCCCTATCCAAGCAATAAACTTTCTGAAAATGTTATAATAAAGTGCAACCATCATCATAAAGCTCATTAGCCAAATCACAAAAAGGTTCACATACCATGTCTGCGTTTTCATTCCAAAGAAATTTTTCTCATAAACATACAAAGGCGCTCTGAAAATCGCTGATGGACTTGGCTGCATATAAACAGGCTGAAATCTTTGCACAATACTATTTTCATCTTGCACAAGAAAAGTAAAATCATTCTTGTTTAAGACAAGGTCATTCAAGGCATTGTTGGTGTATTTCTCTTTTTGCTTATTTAATACCGCTACTGTTGAATGCCTCAATTCTTTATTTACAAAACTATCCTTTGCAGCAGATGCACTATTATACATTTCGATGTAGTAATTACGAAGTGTATCAGCCAGATATTTCATTTCAACTGCAATCTTTGAGGCATCAAACTTTTCCACGTCAAGTGCATGTTTGAAATTTTTATTAATTAAAGCCTCTTTGTGCAATTCATTTGTAATAAGTTCAACATCTTCTTTCGGGTTTTTAGATTTATTTTTAGAAACGCCAACAGCAATATCATTCAATTTCTGCAGCCAGAAATCTTTCTTATATGTAGCTTCACTCATTTGTCTGTCCACATTAAAGAAATTCTTTTGATAAGGGTTGTCGCCAAACTGATTCACTGCAAGTGCTTCAAATGCCCAGCGCGAAACCATCATCTCTCCAATCAATGGCACGTGCCTTTGTGAGGTAAGATGCGGATTCAAATCTTCAAATTTTACCATCACACCACTTAAAATTATTTGTGGTATTATCAGAAAAGGAATAAGAATATAAATAGTTACGGCACTGTCGAACATGGATGAAACATTTAGTCCAAGCATATTAGCAAAACAGGAAACAGAGAAAAGCATCAGCCAATAATCTAAATTCATGCTTTGAATTCCGAAAATAAAATTTCCAATAATAACAAACGAAAATGTCTGTATGGCCGATATTAAAAACTGCACCAGAATTTTTGATGATAGGTAACTGCCTCTGCTGAGGTTGAGAAACTGTTCGCGTTTAAGCATCTTTCTATCGCGGATTATTTCTTCAGCACTTACAGTGAGTCCCATAAAAATGGCAACAATAACTGCCATAAAAAGATACGCGACAAGATTTTTATTCTCACTAAAAATATAACTACCTCCCGGATGAAAATATCTGAGAAACCAAGCAAGAATAACTGCCAGCACAGGTGCTTCAAGAAATGTAATGAGCATATACTGTTTGTTTTTAAGCTTGGCAAGAATATCACGCGTGATATACACTTTTAACTGTTGTATCCAGCCGGGTTTCTGATTTGTACTACGCTGAATAGGTTCTCTCTGATTTGCTTTACTATAACTGTTGTTATGTTCCTTAAACAACTGATACCAATCTGCGGGAGTTAGCTTTCGTTGCTGTGTTGGATATCCAAACTCATCCATCACTTTCGATTCAAGAATAGAAAAAACCTGTTCAGGGTTTATATTGCCACAGGTGCCGCATTCACTATAATCGGCATCAGCAAAAGAAGCACGTTGCTTAAAATATAATATTGAATCAACGGGATTACCAAAATATACAGGATAGCCACCAATATCGAGTACAAAAAGTTTATCAAACATTTTAAATATATCGCTCGATGGCTGATGTATTACAACAAAAACAAGTTTACCCTGATTGGCAAGCTGTTTGAGCATATCCATAACGTTCTCCGAGTCGAGAGAAGACAATCCGGAAGTTGGCTCATCTACAAAAAGCACTTCCGGTGCCCTGATTAATTCCAAAGCAATGTTGAGTCGTTTACGTTGTCCTCCACTGATAGATGTACTGAGTGCGTTTCCAACACGCAGATGACTTGCTTCAATTAAGCCTACATTTTGTAATAGAATTTTTACACGTTCATCAATTTCTCCATCAGACAAATTACCAAAACAAAGTTTTGCATTATAAAACAAGTTTTGATAGACTGACAAATCTTCTATCAGCAAATCGTCTTGCGGCACATATCCTATCATACCTTCAAGCAGATGCGACTCCCTATGCAGATCTATTCCATTAATCGTAACTTTACCTTGTGTAGGCTTATTGTTTCCATTTAAAATATTAAGTAATGTGGATTTTCCGGCACCACTACCACCCATAATACCAACAAGATTTCCTGATGTTGCACTAAAGGTAACATCATTCAGGCCACGTTTACCATTTGAAAACTCGTAATACACATGTTGCACATCAAAATGCAATAAACTTTGCTGCTTAAAATTCGAAAACAATCTAATAATGTCAGTGTAATATATCGTGTTTACTTTTGAGCCTCTTATAACTGACCCTGCGGAAAAAACATAACACAAATCGTCATTGAGTGGCAATCCATTCAATGTAAAAGATTCAGAACCATGAAATCGTATAAAAAGCAATCCTGCTTTTCTAAGATATAAGAAACGGAAAACACCACTTAGTCCTGAAATATTCTGGATCTTTGTAGTCAAACCGTTGCTATCATCTTGCGAAGTCAACACCAAATATTTAGGGGTATCAGAATATTTATCTTCTGTACTATTACAAGCCAATTCAATACACAACTGTACATCATCAGTTGAAATATGAAAAACCTCTGCAACTGTATAAAGAAATTCGCGCTCCTGACTGTCAATAACTTTTTCAGAGGTATAAACGAATTCTATCAGTCGCATTAAGACAATATGCTTTTGCCGGGTATCAAGTTCTGCATTGATGTCTGTACAGATACGCAGTACTTTTACGGAGTTTACAGAAAGTCGCTTTTTTGATTTTCCTTCTGTTGCCTTACCTCTAATACTTTCAAGATACTCATCAAACAAATCAAGGTATTTCAAAACATAAGCTCGGCTGATTTGCTGACGTAAAAAAGATTCAACTATGCTTCTACCTTCGAGAGAAAATTTTTCGGCATTTGCCAGAATGGCAAAAAGGTGCATCAAGGCGTCCAATAATTTATGACTCATTTACCTTTTCCGATTTAATGTAGCGTTGCGAATATACAAATATCATTCAGCCACCAAACAGCGGTAATCGAAATCCTTTAAAACAAATTTTAAAGAGCCTCTGGCTTACTACATTCAATCATTACAGGCGGATGTGAATGTTTATGACAATCGGAGTTAATATTCATAAAAGCCCCTCTGTAAATAAGAAATATCGCTAATGCAGCAGATATCCAAGGCGTTGCTTTTGTTACATAATTTGAAAACGAAAAATTACACCACGATGCTGCATAGGAAACAAGTAACATAACAGGAAAAGTACCTAATCCGAAAAAGGCCATATACAGAACACTATTTAGAATACTGCCTGAATTAATAGCTCCCGCTGTTGCCACATACACAAATCCACATGGAAGAAACCCATTAATGACACCTATACCAAAATGATGCAAGGTTGTTTTTCCGGAAAATAGTTTTTTTAAAATACCTCTGAACGGAATATTTATTTTTGATGAAACACCTAGTACTTTTTTTCTGGTGGAAGGAATTAAAGTAAATATTGCAACTAACAACAAAATTACTCCGGAAATAATACTCAATTGTTTCTGAAATCCATTCAGAACAAAAGCGGCACCCAGCAATCCAAATAACATTCCAATGAACATATAGGTTATCATTCTACCAATGTTGTAAGCCAGTCTGCTAAAAAATGCCGCGCTGCGGTTATCTAATTTATTTGCCGGAAGCATGAGTGCAATAGGACCGCACATTCCTACACAGTGAAAGCTACCAAGGAAACCCAGTAGCAAAGCTGCATAATAGAATGCGTATTCGTTCATTATGGAATAAAAATTTTTTTCTCGTAAAAATATTCTAAACTGTCAATATTCCAACTTACATTAACCTTCCATTGTCCATGAGTTAATTGCGGAATTGTAGCGCTATAAAATCCGGTATCATTAACTTGAAATAAGGTATTAAAATCTTTACCTGCATTATCCGGTTTATAAAATTGAAAAGTGCCATTTGCGTTTGACATACTTTTGCCTAACGTCAGCATTAGCTGCCCTGAACTAATATTGTATTTAACATCAGCGTTTTGGTTTAATGCATTTTTTTCTGCATCAATTCTTTGCTGATAAGCTACTGCTTTCTCATAGTATTTTTCTGTCACCAATTCGTTCTTCTGTTTGGATGCCACAAAAACAAAGACTAATATTGAAGCAGCAAATATTATCAATACCAATGCTATACCATGTCCCCAGTTGAATTTCATTTCTAATTAATTATTGGGCCCTAAGAAAGAAGTTTCATAACGATCTATTTTTTCTCCTTCTGACCAGATTTCAAAAACCACTTTTGTTTTTGTTTTTTTAATTTCCGTTTTGGGTAGTATCAGAAAAAAAGTACTCTGTGCTACTGATTGTTCTTTAAGATGCGTAATGCCATTACCTACCCACTTAATTTGCCCTTTTGGTTCAACAATTTTTAATTCAATTGGCATATCACCAAAAGTTTTGTTTACTAGAGCAATGTTATACAGGTTGCTGATATGTGCTTCATCAGGCTTCTGGTATAACAGTCCGGACGATCGCAAAATAGTGGTTTCAATATTACTACGTCTTGCTAATAAAACTACGAACGTAGAAAACAATATCGTTAAGACTATGCAATATCCAATAATGCGCGAATTAATTTTAAATTTAGCATTATTCTTAATGGCATTCTCACTTGTATATCTGATGAGTCCACGTGGCTTCTGGATTTTATCCATAATGTCATCACAGGCATCCATACAAGCTGTGCAATTTACACATTCAAGTTGTGTTCCATTTCGAATATCAATACCTGTAGGACAAACCTGAACACATTGATTGCAGTCTATACAATCGCCATGTTCATTGTTGTCTTTACTAAGTTTTCCTCTTGGTTCACCTCTTTTATAGTCATATGCAATAACCACAGTATTAGGGTCGAGCATGACACCCTGTAAGCGGCCATAAGGACAAACCACTATACAAACCTGTTCGCGAAAACGTGCATAAACACCATAAAATACTCCTGCAAAAATTACAGTAGCAAATAACCCGCCTATATGATCTGCCGGATTATCGGTAATAATCTTTTCCCATTCATCAAATCCTATTATATACATCAGAAAAGTATTGGAAATTAGAAAAGCTATGAAAAAAAACACAATATGCTTTGTGGTTTTGATTCTAATCTTTTCAGCATCCCATGCGCGTTTATTGAGGGCTTTTTGTTTCATAAAATCACCTTCAATCAAGTATTCGATTTTGCGAAACACCATTTCCATGAAAACGGTTTGCGGACATGTCCAGCCACACCAAAGTCTTCCGAATAGCGCTGTAAACAATGCAATAAAAACTACAAAAGTGAGCATGGCCAATACAAACAGATAAAAGTCTTGCGGAAAAAATGCAATACCAAACAATACAAACTTTAGTTCTACAACATTGAGCAGAAAAAAAGGATGTCCGTTAATCTTAATTAATGGCAAGGCAAAGAATATTATCAGAAACACCACGCTTACCCAAGTTCGGGCATTGTAATATCTGCCTTTGGGTTTCTTTGGATATATCCATGCACGTTTACCATCTTCAGTAACAGTTGCAATACTATCTCTGAACGATTCATCAATATGCTCCATTTTATTCTCCACCATAAAAAAGAGATTAAATTACCTAACTGTTGCTTCTGCTGTTGCTACGGCAGTGGTATCTTTTGCAGCTGCAGTAGCATCATCTTTCCACTCATCACCTTGTGCCTCTTTAGGCGCAGCAGGTTTTGTTCCATGAAGTGTCAGAATAAATGAAGTTACTTCCTGAATTTGTTTTGGTGAAAGCTGTGCCTGCCAACTAATCATTCCTTTAGCAGGAACACCATAAGTAATTGTTTTAAAAATATTTTTTACACCGCCACCATGCAGCCAGTAATTGTCGGTAAGGTTTGGTCCAACCATTCCACCACCATCAGCCATGTGACAAGCAGAACAATTTTTATCATAAATATCTTTCCCTTTTGCTATTTCTGCTGCGTCAACCAAAGCTGTCACATTCTCTTCTGTAATATTTTCTGCTGAATTTTTCATGCGTTCTTCTTTTTGTTTTGCTGCAACAGCAAGTTCATCAGCATATTCTTCGGCCTGTAATTTTCCTGTTCCTGTAACATGATAAGCCAGCATATAAATCACAGCAGCAATAATTGTAATATAAAATCCCCATTTCCACCACGGAGGCAGGTTGTTGTCAAGTTCCTGAATACCGTCATAGTCATGATCTAAAAGAATATCCTGTTCTTTGGTAATAGGAACGCTATCCACTAGGCGTAAATATACTTTACGCATAAATGTTTCACGATTTTTTACACCTGAAACGGCACCCTCTTCTGTAGTTTGCCTCATATCATCAAATGCATGTGGCGCAATCAATTTGATGAGTTTCATATTTGTCTTATACAACACCACAATTGTTGCAAGCAAAATAAGAACTATAAATGCAATGAGATAAGTATTGGGATGTAATGCCCAATCAGGGGGTTGTATTGGTGTTACCTTTGGTGCTTCTTTTGATTCAGTAGCATCTGCTGCAAATGCAGAAGCAGATATAAACATAACAAAACAAAACGAAGTTATTTTTCTAATCAGCTTCAGACTGCTTTTGTACAATGCAAAAATAGTAGCAAGCAAAACAATTACTACAAATGCAATGAGGTAGGTATTGCCATTCATTGCCCAATCCGGAGGTTGAGCAGCTGTAACTTTTGCTGTTTCTGATGCCTGTGTATTATCACCGGCCAGTGCAGATAATGAGATTAACATTATCAAACATATCAAATTAATTATCTTTTTCATTACTTAAGATTTTAATCGTTTGTTTCTTCTAAAGGTAATTTACTTATTGACTCAAAGTCTTCTTTCTTTGATTTTAAAACCCATACTCCAACAAGGGTAAAAAACACAAAGAATATGACAAATGATATTACAGGATAAATGCTGATATCTTGTATTGTTGACATTACTTCTTTATACATAATATTCCTCCCGTTTAATTTACAGATGCAGTACTCTTTTCTGCCTTAATATCAACACCTAGTCTTTGCAAGTATGCAATTAAAGCTACAATCTCTTTATTACCCATAACCTTAATACCATCTTTTTCAAGATTAGATGCAATACTGTTTGCCTGCTTCATCAGGTCTTTGTTGGCTTGTGCATCATATCCGTCAGGATAAGGCACACCTAATTTCTGCATGGCGCGAATTTTTGCAGCAGTAGTGTTGGTGTCCAAATCATCATCAATCATAAATGCATAAGAAGGCATAATACTTCCGGGCGACATTGTTTGCGGATCAAGCATGTGATTATAGTGCCATGAGTTTGGATATTTTCCTCCTTCGCGATGCAAATCCGGACCGGTTCTCTTGCTTCCCCATTGAAACGGATGATCATATACAAATTCACCAGGCTTGGAATATTCACCATAGCGCTCAGTTTCATAACGGAACGGTCGTACCATTTGTGAGTGGCATGTGTAACAACCTTCTCGTACATAGATATCACGACCCTGCAATTCGAGAGGGGTGTATGGTTTAACGCTTGCTATAGTTGGCACGTTTGACTTCACCATAAATGTTGGTATGATTTCAACCATTCCTCCTATGAGAATTACAATAAGACTTCCAATAAGCATTTGAGCAGGTTTGCGTTCTATCCAACGATGCCAATGGTCGTCATGAGCAACATAATTTTTTTCTAATGCCGGTGCTTCTGCCTCTTCATTAGCAATCATTTTGCCTGCCCTTGCAGTTTTTATCAGGTTGTAAACCATCACCAATGAGCCAAGTAAATAAAGCGATCCACCTAATGCACGCAATTTATACATAGGGACAACCTGAACTACTGTTTCAAGGAAATTGGGATAACGCAACACACCATCTTCAGTAAATTCTTTCCACATAAAATGTTGTGTTATGCCTGCCCAGTAAAGTGGAATTGCATAGAATACAATGCCAAGTGTTCCAAGCCAAAAATGTATGCCTGCTAATTTTTTAGAAAATAAGTTGGTATTAAATAATTTTGGGATGAGCCAGTAAAGAATTCCAAAAGTTAAAAATCCATTCCATCCAAGTGCGCCAATATGTACGTGGGCAATTGTCCAATCGGTAAAGTGACTGATGGCATTAACCGATTTTAGCGAAAGCATAGGGCCTTCGAATGTTGCCATCCCATAAGCAGTAACGGCAACCACATAAAACTTCAATTCAACATTATCACGTACTCTATCCCATGCACCACGCAAGGTCAGCAAACCATTTATCATACCGCCCCATGATGGCGCAAGCAACATTATTGAAAACACAACACCTAATGATTGTGCCCAATCCGGCAATGCAGTATAAAGCAAGTGGTGTGGTCCTGCCCAGATATATAGAAATATTAATGACCAGAAGTGAATGATTGAAAGACGATAGGAATAGACAGGGCGGTTGGCCGCTTTTGGCAGAAAGTAATACATCAATCCCAGATAAGGTGTTGTTAGAAAAAATGCAACTGCATTATGTCCATACCACCATTGCACCAATGCATCCTGTACACCTGCATAAAGAGAATAGCTTTTAAATAAAGTAACCGGAATTGCAAGTGAGTTTACAATATGTAGCACAGCAACTGTTACAACAGTTGCAATATAAAACCAAATGGCAACATAAAGATGTCTTTCACGTCTGCGAATAAGCGTACCAAACATGTTGATACCAAATATTACCCAAACTATGGTGATGGCAATATCAAGTGGCCATTCTAATTCTGCATATTCTTTACTGGCAGTAATTCCCAAAGGAAGTGTAATTGCTGCGCCAACAATGATTAATTGCCAGCCCCAAAAGTGGATATGACTTAATATGTCGCTATACATTCTTGCTTTGAGCAATCGTTGCAGCGAATAATAAATTCCCATAAACATTCCATTACCCACAAAAGCAAAAATGATTGCATTGGTATGTAGTGGTCTGATGCGACCAAAGGTTGTATGTGCATCAAAATTTAATGCAGGAAAAGGGAGCTGGAAGGCGGCTAACAGGCCGACAAGCATGCCCACAATACCCCATATTACAGTAGCCCATGCAAACATGGCAACAATCTTGTTGTCGTAGCGAAACTTTTCTAGTGTCATAAGTTCAAGTTATCTGTATTATTTGTGTTTGATTTATCTGATGTTAAAGTTGTTTCATTTTCAAAAAGAATACGCACTGAAGGCGAGTAATCATCATCATACTGCCCGCTGCGAACGGCCCAAAAAAAAGAAACCAAGAAGCCTGCTGCCACCACCAGGCTAGCACCAATAAGTATAATAAGTACACTCATAAAAAACGGTCACAAACCTACTTCGACTAAAATAGTAATTATATGACGGCAATTAAGTATTGATATGATATAAATCAGTTTTCACTTACAACCTATTGTTTTTGAATACGCTGGATTGCCGTTCTTGCTTTTTTGTTTTAGAAAAAAATGTGCTTTGGTAATGTAAATTTAAAAGAATTGATAATAAAAACATCAACTTTCTATTACTTGCGTCCGAAGTCTGCAGGATTTTCACCCCAGATTTGTGTTTCCCACTTAAGCAGTTTGTTGACATAAGTATTTGACTTAAGCCATTCTTCGGCACGGTCAATTAATTCAAATAATTCGTCATTTCTACCTGTTGAAACTAATTTAGTATTTGCCTTCTTTGTACTTACCCATTTCAAAGCTGTCATACTATCAGAATAAATGGGCCTATTTATCTGATGTCGTTTACAGTAAGCCAATGCATGAACAATTGCTAAAAACTCCATAATGTTGTTAGTGCCATCAGCATAAGGGCCTTTAAGAAAAAGTTGTTTACCTGTCTTTACATCCACTCCTCTGTATTCGCTTTCCAATGTTTTAGTATTCCATGCACCGTCAACTGCAATGCTTTCTTTGATTGGTTTTGATGATGTTTTTTCTACTTGAAGCAACGGTTGTGATTCACCCTTTTTCTGAAAACCCGACAACCCTTTTTGGAAAGCGGCAAGCGCTGCATTTTCTGTTTCAAAACTCTTATACAAAGCTCCGGCAAAACCATCTATCTGTCTTTTACAATCATCCCATGAACGATAAACTCCAGGCATTACGCCTTTCCAAACAACATAGAATTTTTTTTTAGCCATGAGTTTATATTCCAAGATTACTTCTGAAAAGTTTTACTGCAATAGCTAATAAAATAAATCCGAAAACTTTTCTGACAATAGCAATTCCTGTTGGACCAAGCAATCTTTCTATAAATCCAAGATTTTTCAGACAGAGGTAAACCCAAATCATATTTAACAGTACGCCAATAATAATTGTAAACATATCATATTGACTGCGTAAGGATAGCAAAGTAGTCATTGTGCCACTACCTGCAATGAGTGGAAATGCAATTGGAACAATACTTGCCGATGCCGGCATTTCATCTTTATAAAGTTTTACACCCAGAATCATTTCTAAGGCAAGAAAAAAAAGAATGAATGAGCCTGCAATGGCAAAAGAAGAAACATCAAGTCCAATTAATGAAAGAATATTTTCTCCTACAAAGAGAAAAATTATCATAATCATCAATGCTACCAACGATGTTTTCTCGGGGTGAATGGTGCCAACACTTTTTCTGATACCTATTATTACAGGTACGGAGCCAATGATGTCTATTACCGAAAACAATATCATAGATACGGTAATAATTTCTCTTATCTGAATATTCATAAATTTTATGTTAGGGGTATTTCGTTAATCAGATGTGTATAGCTCTGTTTGCAGTAGCTGCAAGACAGGCTTCTTTAAAACTCTCTGTAAAAGTTGGGTGCGCATGACAAATCCGTGAAATATCTTCTGCCGATGCACGATATTCCATTGCAACAACAGCCTCGGCAATCATATCTGCCGCACGAGGGCCTATAATATGTACACCCAGTATTTCATCAGTAGTAATATCTGCCAATACTTTCACAAAACCATCAGTGTCCATACTGGCTCTTGCCCTGCCACTGGCTTTGAACGGAAAGTTACCTGTCTTGTATTTTATTCCTGATTCTTTAAGTTCTTCTTCTGTGTAGCCAACAGATGCAACCTCCGGCCATGTGTAAACAACTCCTGGAATAAGTCTGTAATTGATGTGCGGCTGCTGACCGGCAAGCTGTTCTGCAACAAACACACCTTCTTCTTCAGCTTTATGAGCTAACATAGCTCCTTTTATCACATCACCAATGGCGTAAATTCCAGGTACGTTGGTTTGTAACTTCTCATCTGTAATAATTCTGCCTCTGTCATCAACTGCAACCCCTGCTTTGTCTAAACCTAAATTCTCTGTATAAGGCTTTCGGCCTACAGCTACCAAACAATAATCTCCTGAGATGGTAACTGTTTTACCATCACTACTTTCTGCAACAACTTCAACATGTTTTGCTGATGATTTTACCGTTTGCACTTTATGTCCAAGCAAGAAAGTAAACCCTTCCTTACTCAACACTTTTTGCAATTCTTTTCCTAAGGCACGATCCATTGTCGGAATAAGAGTATTCATATATTCTATAACCGTAACCTTAGCGCCCAATCGTGCATAAACAGATCCCAGCTCCAGACCAATAACTCCACCACCTATCACAACTAAATGATTGGGAATATTTTTCAGTTCCAAGGCTTCTGTTGAGGTGATGATACGCTTCTTATCAACTTCAATACCCGGTAGTGATGATGGTTTTGAACCTGTTGCAATTATAATATTAGTTGCTCCAATTTCATTTGACTTTCCATTAGTATCAACAACACTCAATTGTTTTGTATCAACAAAAGTGGCATGACCGGTCATAACCGTAACTTTGTTTTTTTTCATCAGAAAGCTAATGCCATCACAAGTTTGTTTAACAACCTGCGCTTTGCGCTTAATCATCTGCTCAAAATCGGCTTTAATATCCTTGATTTTTATACCATGCTCACTGAATTTATTTACAGCATTAAAATAATGCTCGGACGAATCGAGTAATGCTTTTGAAGGAATACATCCAACATTCAGACAAGTACCACCAAGTGTATTATACTTTTCTATCAGCACTGTTTTAAAGCCTAGTTGAGCACAACGAATTGCAGCTACGTAGCCACCGGGGCCGGAGCCAATTACTGCCACATCAAAATTTTCCATCACTATTAAATTTTACTGCACAAAATTCCGAAAAAAACCTACTGATTTTTTCTTTTTCCGAAAAACGTAATAACAATAATGGGTAATACCAAAAACGAAGCTATTAATCCCGGATAGTCGCCATGTTGTGCAAAAAATGTTAATTTATTGTTCTTGTTGATGGCCTGCCGCACTACTGCATCTTTCCAGTAAGGCGTTTGTTGAAATGTATCACCACGCTGATTGATAAAACCGCTGATACCGGTATTTGCTGATCTGCCAATACTTCTTCGCAGAGAAACTGCCTGCAATCGCGCATAGTTAAAATGCTGACGGTAGCCCGGAGTGTCGCCCCACCAACCATCATTGGTAATGATTGAAATCCACTGTGCACCTTTGCGGACATACTTTGCAAGATAGCCTCCATAAATAGATTCATAACAAATTACAGGAGCAACAACCATCCCGTTTTTTGTGGTAAATACTGTTGGCTCATCCTGAACACCCAAACTACCTGCAGTGCCACCCATGTCTATTGAAAGTTTTTCAAGAAACCCGAAAATTTTTGGATAAGGCATTTTTTCAACCCCGGGAACTAATTTCGACTTATGAAAAATTTGTGCAGGTCTTCCATTTTCAAAAAGCAAAGCTGTGTTATATGAATCATAATAACCATCCTGGTCTTTAAACTTTCTTGCTGTTGACGATGGCTTTTGTCCATTCAGATAGGCACGGTTTGTTGATGCACCAATAATGATGCTTGTTCCGGGATTTGCTTGCAAATAGTTTCTGATGAGTTTAATTTCCGGATAAAGTTCTATCTCGTCTTCCCAGATAGAATTGGCAATGGCAGTTTCAGGAGCAAGAATAACATCTGATGAATCGTAGAGTTCGAGGTTGGCTAAACGTAATACCTGAATTAACTGATCCACATTACTCATCCCTGAAAATTTCTCGCCATAAGGGTCAATGTTTGGTTGTGTAGCAATTACATTAACAGGATTCTCTTCTTCGTTATAGGTATTGTAACGCAGCAAGGAAATCAGAACTGGAAAAATGATTGCAATTGTCGCATAGATAACACTGCGTTTTAATTTTTCTGCTGTTGCAAAAAATATTCTTGTAATTAAAATATTCACCAATAAAACCCAAACCGAGCCTCCCAGCACTCCTGTCCATTCATACCATTGTATCCATTGTGGTTTTGTGGCAAATACATTTCCTATTGTAAGCCATGGCCAGCTTAACTCCCAGTTCAGATGCAGGTATTCAAAAGCAACCCAAAAAATTATTAATGCTGCATAGCCCCATACATGTCCTTTTTTCTTTTTAACTATATGAAAAGCATAAAACACACCTGTCATAAATAATGAATTGCAGAAAATAGCAAACAAGCCTCCACCAAAACTGGCATTGCAAACCCACCATGTGGTTAATGCATTCCACCCGAGTATGGCAAAATAAGTCCAGCCAAACAGTCGGAACTTTTTCTGTTCTTTATTCTGATGACAATACTCCTCCAAAAGAAACAATGGCACCCATGCAATAAAAATAAGCAGTGTTAGTCCACGCTCGGGCCAGCTTAGCGAAAGCAATACTGCCGCTAGTAACGATAAAAATATTTTGTTCTTTACCTGCATAACCATGGAATTAGTGCAAATAAAAAACAATTTCTTTCACAAACATATTTTCAATCAACAACATGAGCACAATCGGCTGTTATTGTCTGTATTAGTTCATACATTTATAAGAAATTCTAGTAAAAAGATAAACATAAAATATCTTTTATCTTTGTGCTATAGAAACTTAATTATGTCAGAAATAATTCGTCAGCATTTTGAAGAAGCAAAAAAAGTACTTGAAACATTTTTGTCGGACGAAAAAAATATTGCAGCTGTAACTAAAGCCGGTGAGCTGATGACTACTGCGCTAACAGCCGGAGGCAAAATCATATCGTGTGGCAATGGTGGCAGCATGTGCGATGCTATGCACTTTGCCGAAGAACTGACAGGACGTTATCGTAATGACAGAAAACCTATTGCTGCAATCAGCATTTCTGATCCATCTTATTTGAGTTGTGTTGGGAATGACTATGGTTTCAATTATGTTTTCTCAAGATTTGTTGAAGGTGTTGGCAATAAAGGCGATGTTCTTTTAGCCATAAGCACAAGTGGCAACTCTGCCAATGTTTTGGAAGCAGCTAAAGTGGCACAATTAAAAAATATGATAGTTATTGCATTGACAGGTAAAGATGGTGGAGCATTAAAAAATCATTGTGATGTTGAAATCCGGGTTCCACATTCAGGCTATGCAGATAGAACACAGGAAATTCATATAAAAATTATTCATGCCCTGATTGATTATATTGAACAGCATGGCAAAAACAGATAGCAACAAACCTTTTAATCATATTCTAAAAAACATTTCAAGGTTAATCACACTTTCCGAAAAGGAAGAAACAATATTTACATCACTGCTGAGCACACGGCTAATCAGACGCAAGCAATTTATTATGCAGGCAGGTGAAGTTTATACTGCATCATGCTTTGTAAATTCAGGCTGCCTGCGTGCATACAATATTGATAAAAACGGAACAGAACATATTTTACAATTTGCACCACCAGGCTGGTGGATTGGTGATTTCTATAGCAGCATAACAGGCAGGCCGGGTATTTTATTTATTGATGCCATTGATGAAAGTGAAATTGTTATACTCACCAAAGAGAACAGAAATTTATTGTTTGATAAAATTCCCAAGTTTGAACGTTTTTTCAGAATATTGATTGAGAACAGTATGGCAAGTCAGCAGGAGAGGATTCTCGATAAACTTTCATTGAGTGCAGAAGATAGATTCGAAAAATTTTGTTTTAAATATCCTGCATTGGTTTCCTGTTTGCCTCAGAAATATATTGCTTCATATATTGGTGTCACTCCAGAATTTTTCAGTAAGATGCGTGCTCGCATGGCTAAAAACTGACATTAAAACTATTACTACAAATTATCTTAATCTACATTAAGTTGCTTTATTAATTCAGGTTATTGTTGATTGCTTAAGGTCGTTCTACTTTTGTACCATAAATTTTATAGATATGGAAAATAAAGTAATTCACAGAGCAGAAAACAGAGGTCATGCCGACCATGGCTGGCTAAAAGCTAAACATTCATTCAGTTTTGCAAACTACTACAATCCCAATCAAATGCATTTTGGTGTACTGCGCGTACTCAATGACGATTATGTTGAACCCGGAATGGGTTTCGGTACGCACCCACATGACAACATGGAAATTATTACTATACCGTTAGAAGGTGCATTGGAACACAAAGACAACATGAATAATCACGGCATTATAAAATATGGCGATGTACAGGTGATGAGCGCAGGCTCAGGTGTTACTCACAGCGAGTTTAATGCCAGTAAAACAGAAGCAGTAAAGTTGTTTCAGATATGGCTCTATCCCGACAAAGAAAATGTTAAGCCACGATATGATCAACTTTCACTTAAAGTTAGTGACAGAAAAAATAAATTGCAAACTATTGTATCGCCAGAAACAGAAAAAAACGGATTGTGGATACATCAACAAGCATGGCTTAGCATGGGCAACTTCGATAAAGATAAAAACACTACATATAAAGTAAAAAAAGAAGGTAATGGTATTTATGCCATGATAGTTAAAGGCGAATTTGAAATCAACAACAATGTGTTGCATGAGCGTGATGCTATTGGTATGTGGAACACCTCTGAAATAAATTTGATCGCTAAAAGCGAAGGCGCTGAAATATTACTGATGGACATTCCAATGCAACTTAATTAAACAAAACTTATAAAAAATAATATTATGACAACACTCACAAAAACAACATGGGGAATAGACCAGGCACACTCTGAAATTACATTCAAGGTAAAACATTTGATGATATCGAATGTAAAAGGAAACTTTGCAAAATTTGAAGGCACTCTTCAATCAGACGAAAGTAATTTTAATAATGCCAATATCAATTTCAGTATGGATGCATCAAGCATCACCACCGGTGACGCACAGCGTGACACACATTTAAAGAGTGGCGACTTTTTTGATGCAGAAAAACATCCTTCTATTTCATTTAAGTCAGAAACTTTTTCAAAAACCGGTGATGACACTTACGCACTTAATGGGCAACTTACCATGAAAGGTGTTTCTAAACCTGTAAAATTGGTTGCAGCGTTTGGTGGCATGATGAAAGACCCTTGGGGACAGGAAAAAGCAGGATTCACATTATCAGGAAAAATTAACCGCAAAGACTGGGGACTGAATTGGAACACAGCATTAGAAACCGGAGGTGTTTTGGTTAGCGAAGAAGTTCAGATTGCCGCAGATATTCAGTTAGTAAAGAAGTAAAACATTTGATTTTTGGTTCAGAAGGCCACCTTAAAACTAATTTTTAAGGTGGTTTTTTTGTTGAACAAAAATGTTCTATTTATCACAAAACACAGCACCAAATTCGCTCAACCTATACAGGATTTTATCACCTAAAAATTACTTTGCAAATTTTATAAATTAGCACTACTTTGGTCAGCATATTTTAATAAGCTTAAATCATGTTGAATAGAATTTTATTTTTTGTTCTTGTTCTAATTTCTAACGGACAAAGTTTGGCTCAATGTTTAGACCCTTATTATCCGAGAATTTATCAAACTTATGTTGAAAAAGACATAAGCTACGGAAGCGATACTGCTTATAATAATACAGTGGCTAATCTTCAAATGAATATCTGGAAACCCATTGGCGACAACAACACCGCTCGCCCAATAATTTTATGGATTCATGGCGGAGGTTTTTTTACCGGAAACAAAAATGATATGGATGCCATTGCTCAGGCTTATGCAGAAAGAGGATATGTTTCTGCAACCATGTCATACAGACTAGGGTTCTATGGGAACCTATTTTTCGGTGCGCCATTTACATACGACTCAAGCGAAGTTATCAGAGCTGCATACCGTGCTGTACAAGATGCACATGGTGCTATGCGATTTCTCAAAGCACGTGCAGCAATTGATTCAAGTAATATAAATCAGGCATTTGTTGGCGGTGCAAGTGCAGGCTCTATCACAGCCATGCATTTTACCTATGTTGACAAACAAAGCGAGGCACCGATAAATGGTGGAGCCATAAGTGATGTAACTACACTCTTTGGCAATGTTCAAAGGAAAGATTTAGGTTCTATATTTGGAAGGTTGAATCTTAATGGGCAAAACAGCAATGTACTTGCAACAGTAAACCTCTTTGGGGCATTGTTAGATACATCTTTTATTGAATCTAACACAGACCCTGCACTTTTCTCATATCATCAGACAGGTGATGGAACTGTTGGTTGCGGCTATCTGCCCGGTCTTTGGAATCAACCTATGAATGTATCACAAAACTATCCTCATCTTTTTGGTTCTTGTGTGATAAACGACAGAATAAATAACCTCGGCTTTTCAAGTCAGCACTATCAGGCATTGCTCTATAACGGAAATGTCCATGGCATTCATGATGATGTACTGGTTGATACACTTGTTGCACGCTTTTTAAGTGATATTCTTTGTGAAAATATATTAAGCACCAACACTGTTGATAAGCCTGTCATTCATGTTTATCCCAACCCTGCAAGAGGGCAAATTAATATCAGCATTCCCGGAAAAACTTTTTCTTGCAGCATGTTTGATATTCAAGGAAGAAATATTATTCCTTCAACACCTCTGCAGCATGACTACATCGTTTTAAATACAGAAGGTGTTGCTAAAGGAACTTATCTACTCAATATTATTACAGACAGACAGTTAATTTCTAAACGTGTCATTATAAAATAATATGCAGGAAACAATTACCCCAATTCAAATCCGCTTTTCAGACATTGACTGGATGGGACATGTTAACAATGCCGTATATCTGAACTATATTGAAAAAGCAAGAATTGATTTTACTGACCATCTGCCATTAAACATCAACTGGCGCGAAACAGGATTTATTCTTGCACAGACACAAATTAATTATAGACATCCTGCACTATTGAATGATAATTTATTTGTCAGAACGTGGTGTACTCGCGTAGGGACAAAAAGTTTTGACCTTTGCTTTGAGGTTTTTAAAACTATTGATAACAATAAAATTATTCTTGCCGATGGACTTACAGTTCTGGTTTGTTATAATTATCGTCTTGCTGTAAGTGAAAATATCCCTGAAGAATGGAAAAAACTTTTCTTAAAAAAATAATAATGTTTCAGCTAAGGCATAGGTGCTGTACAGGAATCAAAAAACAAAATCGGCTTTTCCCCCTTACACAAATTTTGTTATCCTTGTTTGCCATCAATGTGTTAATTACAGGTTGTAAAAAAAAGTCAGACGATGGCCCAAATCCTTTTTTGGGCATCACTGTTTATAATGACTTTAAAACACATCCCGACACTTTCATTTTTAAAGCTGAATCAACTATTCCATGTAACTATAAATGGAATTTTAACGATGGCAGCATGGAAATTTCAGGTGATAGTGTGATGCATATTTTTGATTACGGATTTTTTGATGTAGTGTTAAAAGGGGAAACTTCTGAGGGCAAATCTGCAACAACCATAAAAGGCATCAACGCATCACCCTATACAAAAGCCAATGTTATTAGCTTTAGTTTAAATAGCTGGCCTGTTCATAAATCAGATGGAACAGCATGGGATAGTGATGGCTCTGCAGCCGATATTTACTGCCAGATTTGGAATGGAAATAATTATGTCAGCACAACAGTCAGCAACAATGCACCACAAGGTACAGCAATCCTTTTCAATTTTATTTCACCCTTTGCTATTACCATGTTCGACAAGTCAATTATTATTAAAGTGTTCAACTACAACCTGAGTCCCGAAACTGATGATTTAATGGAAACCGTTGTGATTGAAAAAAACCTTACTCCACTTATGACAAATCAGCTTCCATATGCTGTTCAACAATCGTTTAGTGGAGGCCAAACCAATGGCACTTTAAATTTTATATGGCAATAAATCAACATTGATTTTAATGGAAAAAAATAACCCTAAAGTTTTGCGTGCCTGGACATTTTATGACTGGGCTAACTCTGTATATTCACTGAGTATTACTACAGCTATTTTTCCAATATATTATAACAGTATTACCACTGCAAACGGCAGTGATCAGGTGACATTTCTCGGGCGGACTTTTACCAACACAGCACTTTATTCTTATGCCCTGTCTTTTTCTTTTTTAGTTATAGCATTTCTTTCACCGTTGCTTAGTGGTATTGCAGATTATAAAGGGAATAAAAAGTTTTTTATGCGCCTGTTTTGTTTTCTTGGCTCGTCTGCTTGTGCTTCTCTTTATTTCTTTAAAGACCTGCCGCAACTCGACATGGGAATCTTTTCATTCATACTTGCCAGTATAGGATGGGCCGGAAGTATTGTATTTTACAATGCTTTTCTACCCGAAATTGCAACAACAGACATGCAAGATAAAGTGAGTGCCAGAGGTTTTGCATTAGGTTATATTGGCAGCTCACTCCTTCTGATTTTTAATTTGGCAATGATACTATACCCATCTTGGTTTGGAATCACCAATTCAGGCATGGCATCACGAATATCTTTTTTAATGACAGGATTATGGTGGTTTGGATTTGCACTTTTTACATTTAAATATCTGCCGGAAAAAACAAGCACACAAAAATCCAACAATCAACTTCTCACAAAAGGTTTTAATGAATTAATTAAAGTGCTGAAACAACTTCAGTCATTGCCCATGCTAAAACGATTTTTGATTTCATTTTTTTTCTACAATATGGGGGTGCAAACGGTTATGTATGTTGCCAGTTTGTTTGGCACCAAGGAGCTGCACATGCGTGATGATGAATTAATCATTACCGTACTTATTATTCAGTTTGTTGCTATTGCCGGTGCATACTTGTTTTCATTTCTTTCATCAAAAGTCGGAAATATTAAAGCTTTGCTTATTGGCGTTACCATTTGGGTTGGCATTTGCTGGGCTGCTTATTTTGTTACTACATCGCTGCAATTTTTTGCGTTGGCCTTTGCTGTTGGTATGATTATGGGTGGCATTCAGTCATTATCGCGATCTACTTATAGTAAAATGCTACCGGTAACACAAGATAATGCATCTTATTTCAGCTTTTATGATATTTGTGATAAAATTGGTTTGGTATTGGGCACAGTTGCTTACGGATATATTGAAGAGCTTACTGGTTCGATGCGAAATTCAATTTTAGTCTTAATGACTTTTTTTGTAGTGGGACTTTTTTCATTACTTAGCATCAGAAATTTTAAAACACAAAGCACCTGATTTTTTTATCGGATATTTGCAAATAAAGAATGATAGTTGATTTACTTATTCCCTGCTATATGGATCAGGTTTTTCCTGAAACTGCCAATAATGTTGTAAAAATTATTGAGAAACTTGGATGTGGTGTTAACTATAATGTGGAGCAGACTTGCTGTGGCAGAACAGCATTTGAAGAGGGTTACCAGAAAGAATGTAAAGTTGTTGGTGAGAAGTTGATTAAAGAATTTCAGAATGAGCGATACATTGTTTGTCCCGGTGCTTACTGTTCGGGAATGATAAAAAATATTTATCCTCAGATGTTTCACAACTCAGCATTACACAATGAATATAAAAGTGTGCAGAAAAACATTTATGAGTTTACAGATTTTTTAGTCAATGTGTTGAATGCAACAGATGTTGGTGCACGATTTAACGGAAAAGCTGTTATCCTCGACAGTTGTAAAGCCATTAACGAACTACCAACAGTAAAAGATTCTGTTCGTACCCTGCTTAATAAAATAAAAGGACTTGAATGGGTTGAAAGCACAGATAGTTGCTGCGGATATTCTCCATCTTTTACTGATAAGTATGAAGCTATTTCTGTTGATATTGGTAAAAGAAAAATTCAGGAGTTGTTGCAAACAGGGGCTAGTACGGTTATCTCTACTGACTATACCTGTTTGATGCATTTAAAAAGTATTGCAGACAATGAAGGCTCATCATTGCAGTTTATGCATATTGCCGATGTGCTTGCAAGCGGATGGTAACTTAAAAATCAACTTTTTAGTGCAAAAATAAAGGCCATCCTTTTGAGACAGCCTTTCTGAATTCACATTAACTCTTTAATTAAATTTTATAACCCTCCACAGAGAAAGTGGCTTTTACTTTATTTCCTACTGTAGGCCCTGATTCACCTACACCAAAATCTATTCTCCTGACTTGTCCGCCTATACAATTGGCGTAAAAAATAGCGTTGATAGTCAATAAGCTGGATTGAAGAAATGTTAGATTTGTCGTACTAACGGTCAAAAAATGCTTAAAATTCGGGTTGTTAAAACAGCATCTAATTCCAGGGCGGTTCAGATTATTTACTACGCTAACAGAAAAACCAAAGTGTTTAAACATATTGGTTCGGGAAACTCTGATGATCAGGTTGCGGAATTGAGATTGATTGCAGAGGATTTAATCAACCAGGTTTCACCATTACTTCCGCTTGAAAAGGAACCAAAATTTCATAATCTTTTATCGGTTGAAAAATGTGATTTTATGGGTACTTATTATAGCTTTTTCTACGAGGTTATTTTTGATCTAATGACTCAAATTGGCTTAGACAAAATCCGTAAAGATTTACTGTTTGATTTGGTTGTCATCAGAATATTAGAACCTGCATCAAAATTGCGTTCCATTACACTTTTAGAACAATACTTTGGTATCAAACATCGCAGACAGACCTTTTCGAATCTGCACCTAAATGGCTTAATTTAAAAGATAAAGTAGAGGGTATAGTGATGAGTTTTGCAAAGCAGAACTATGCTTTCAATTTTGATGTACTCTTTTATGATGTTACCACACTATACTTCGAAACTTTTAAAGAAGATGAACTGCGAAAGAATGGTTTCTCCAAAGACAATAAATCCCAACAACCGCAAATTTTAGTTGCGCTGATGGTTACCAAGGAAGGTTTCCCAATTTCTTACGAGATATTTCCGGGGAATACATTTGAAGGGCATACGATTATTCCGGTTGTAAAAAAAATCATCAATAAGTATGAGGTCAAAGAATTCACCATTGTTGCCGATGCTGCAATGATAAGTGCTGAGAACGTGAAGCAATTGGTTGCAAATAGAATCAACTACATAGTAGGAGCAAGACTCGGCAATATACCAGAAGAATTGCTCGAAAAAATCACTAAAGCCAATTTAAAGCAAGACGGCAAGAGCATCAGAATTAAAACCGAAAATGGTTATTTGATATGTAGCTTTTCTTCGGTTCGCTATCGAAAGGATAAGTACGAAATGGAAAAGCAGATTGAAAGGGCAAAACAGATTGTTGAAAATCCTGCAAAAAATAAGAAGTTAAAATTCACCAAAGCAGTTGGAGAAAAAATAGAGCTGAATAAAAAATTAATTGACAAACACACAAAACTCTTAGGAATCAAAGGCTACTATACAAACTTAGAAGAAAAAGTAGCTGATAATTCCACCATTATAAATCGATACCACGAACTATATCGAATTGAACAGGCATTTAGAATATCGAAAAATGATTTGGAAACAAGGCCGGTTTTTCATTTTAAAGAAGAACCGATAAAACTCCATCTCCTGATATGTTTTATGGCATTAACTCTTTCCAAACATATTGAGCTAAAAACAAATCAGTCTATCAGATTCTTTATTGATGAACTAAAAAAAATAACTGATGCCAGAATCTACAACCATCTCTCCCGAAAAGAGATTAGAATGAGAGCGAAAATAACCAAACCTGCTTCTGAAATTTTATCAAAATTAAATTTGTCGTACTAATTCGGACAAGTCAGGAAATAAATATTCGAATAAAGTGGATAACAAGAAACACCTTCAATTCAAGACCAACATTAACTGTAGTGGTTGTGTTGCTGCAGTAAAACCTCATTTAGATAAATTAATCAGTAGTGAAAGTTGGCAAGTAGATACAAGTAACAAAGACAAAATTCTGTCAGTTGACACAAATACTATTTCAGAAGAAGAAATAATTAATACTGTGCAGAAGGCGGGTTTTAAAATTGAAACAATTAGCAAATAAGGGTCTTATAGTGGAATT
>Ga0138256_10000407_pt1 | contig 47670 bp, 41 predicted proteins | sample KNB2016incub_MG_FD_105486 | JGI IMG/M metagenome (GOLD analysis project Ga0138256, IMG submission 105486) | Active sludge microbial communities from wastewater in Klosterneuburg, Austria - KNB2014incub_MG | ecosystem: Engineered > WWTP > Activated sludge > Unclassified | place: Austria... | reverse complement strand
TGCTCAGGCATGTCGTTGCGAGGAGGGCTCTTGCTCGCCTACCCCGATGTTTTTTCGGGGTCCCGACGCCTGTCCTGAGCCTGTCGAAGGGAAGCAATCTCCCGGCCTGGGGAGACTGCTTCGGCAAAACTAAGAGCGCCTCGCAGCGACATGTTCCGAGGCTGAGTAGTTACTGAGAAATGATCTTTTTTCTCGGCCGTCTCGCGCCGACGCGCTCGCGGCACGAACAGTGTGTTCTCGGCGGCAAAACGACTTTCACAAGTGACACAAAAAAGAAAGGAATACAAACATGAATCCAACTTTCCGATTTACCCGACTCCTCACCCTGATGGGGCTTTCAGACCCGGTTCAAGGGCGCGGTTATTTGGGACCTGAAACCCTCATGCCCATCGCCTCCGTGCTGGCGGCAATTGCGGGCTTCTTCCTCATGTTCTGGCGAGTGATCGTCAAATTCGTGAAGAAGGCGTATCGCAAGGCGCGCGGCATTCCGGAAGAACTTCCCCCGGATGTGGAAATTGAAGAAGCCGCTGAAGAAAAACGAGAGCAATAATTTTTTCGCCGATGAAAAAGGTCATTGTCATCGGGCTGGATGGATTCGAGCCGAAGATCGCCGAATCCATGATGGCTCGCGGTGAACTCCCCAACTTGATGCGGCTGCGCGAGCAAGGCGGATATTCGCGACTCAAAACCACCGCCTCCGCCCAAACGCCTGTGGCTTGGTCCACCTTCTCAACCGGCGCCAACCCCGGCGGACACGGCATCTTCGACTTCCTCACCCGCGACGCGAAAACCTACCTGCCGCTGATGGCCTTGAGCCGTTACGAGCAGAAGAACGCGTTCGTTTTGCCCAAGGTGGTCAACATGCGGCGCGGGACTCCGTTCTGGGATTTGCTCTCGGCAAAGGATGTGGAATCGACCATCCTGCGAATTCCCTGCGCCTACCCGCCGGACAAAGTGAAGGGACGAATGCTCTCCGGTGTCGGCGTCCCCGACCTGCGCGGCGGATTTGGCACGCCCACGTTTTACTCCACGCGCAAAGATATTCACGGCGAGTCGAGCGAAAAGGCGGTCAACGTCAGCGTGGCAGATGGCAGGGTGGCGACGCATGTCATCGGTCCGCGCGACCCGAAGACGAAGTCTGATCACAAGTTCGACATCACTGTCGAAATACAACAGTCCGAAGATAAGATCATCATCACCTCGCAGGGACAGCCCGACAAACTCGAAGTGAGTTTGGGCAAATGGAGCAAGTGGCTCAAGGTCAAGTTCAAAGTTGGGATGATGCAAACCGTGTCGGGCATTGTGCGATTCAATTTGCGCCAGCTCGAACCCGAGTTTGAGTTGTACGCGTCGCCGGTCAATTTCGAGACCGAAGAACCGTTGTTCCCGATCAGTTCGCCGCAGGAATATGCCCACGACCTGGCAATGAAGATCGGGCGGTATTACACCGCCGGCATGGCGGAAGACCACGACGGTTTGAACAATGAGCGCTTCGATGAAGCCTCGTATCTCGACCAATGCCGCACCGTGTTGCGCGAGCGCCGCAAGATGATGGAATTTGAATTAGGCAGGTTCCAAAAAGGATTTTTCTTCTGCCTGTTCGATACGCCCGACCGATTGGCGCACATGTTCTGGCGCTTCACGGAGCCAAATCACCCCGCCAACAAGGGCGAAGATGTTTCGCGCTATGCCAAAGTGATCGAGGAACATTACCGCGAGTGCGACGAAATTGTCGGCGAGGCGATGAAGCGCGCCGACCCCGAGACGCTCTTCATCGTGTTGAGCGATCATGGCATGAACTCGTTCCAGCGCGGATTGAATCTCAACACGTGGTTGCACGACAATGGTTTCCTCGCATTGAAATCTGGTTTCAAGCCGGGCGAGAGCGGCGACTTCTTCCAGAACGTGGACTGGGACAAGACCAAAGCCTTTTCATTGGGTCTGGGTTGCATCTTCCTCAATCGCAAAGGACGCGAAGCCAATGGCATCGTCACGGATGGGGAGATGGAGTCTGTGCGGGAGGGTATCGTCAAGGGGTTGACCGGGTTGGTAGACTCAGACCGGGGAGCCGTGGCAGTTCGCACGGTGGCGCGAAGCGAAGAAGTCTATCGCGGTCCGTATGCGAGCGAAGCGCCCGACCTCATCGTCAATTTTTCCGAAGGCTATCGCGTCTCGTGGGACACGCCGCTGGGCGGGGTTCCGCGCGGGTTGTTCGCCGATAACACGAAGAAGTGGGGCGGCGATCATGTGATCGATCCCGCGCTGGCTTCGGGCATTTTGTTCATGAATAAAAAATTCAGCGCCGAGTCTCCAGGTTTGATGGACCTTGCGCCGACCATTCTCAACGCGCTCGGTGTCGCGAAGGGCGACGCCATGGAAGGAAGCGATTTAATATCATGAAGATTTTAGCGTTTAACTTGCAGGGCGCAAAACGCGCCATGTTGCTCGCCGATGAGCGGCTCGAAAACCTGCGCCGCCTGATGGATATGGGATGTTTTGGCGAACTCGAGGGCGACCCGCGCGAATGGAACGTGCTGGCGCGCCACGAAGCGCATACATTGACGCTCGCCGAATTCCTCGCGCAAGCGGGGAAAGATGTTGCGATGTTCGACGATGTTGCCGCGTTGAACTCGAAACTTGCATTCGGTGACTGGGATGGCTGTCAACTCAACGCCTCTTTCCCCATTGACGGCGGGTCCGCCGACCTCTACCTTGACTTCGACCGCGGCTTGGGCGACGCCCTCCAGCATTTGAGCGACGACACCCTGATTCTAGTGGTGGGGGAGTTGTGTTTTGTGCTCGTCGCGTCGAGCAATCCGATCACGGGGTACCAGGATGGTTCCTCGCTCGACCTCACGCCGACCGTGTTGGAATTGGCGGGCTACCCGTTGCCTGCGAACATCGAGGGGAAGTCGTGGGTGGCAGGCATGGAATTGAACCGTTCCTCCGGCTTATCCGATGACGAACAGGCGATGCTCCGCGAACGCTTAAGCGGGTTGGGATATATCTAATCGATTGTCATTCTGAGCGAAGCGAAGAATCCCTGAGACTATCATGGAGACCCTTCGCGGAGTTTATCCTGAACCTGTTGCAGGACTCAGAGTGGCACGATGAGCAACCTCCATGAAAAAATTCGACAAACAATTTGCAAGTGAAATCCTCCAATACGCATTGTGGTTTGGCATTGTCACCGGGCTGGTGGAAGGCGTATTCTTGTACGCGATGCAACGATACGAACTCCTGCGCGGACAGATCACCTACCTCGGCTCAGGGCCACAAGTGTTATGGGTCGCGCCGGTCTTCGACGCGTTGTTCTTTTTGCTTGCGGGCGTGGGTGTGGCGGTCGTTGCTCAATTTCTGCCGCAAAAGTTGGCAAAGCAGGCGGTCTTCTTTGTTTTCTGTTTTCTGGCGTTTTTCGCTTGGTTGCTGATATACCTTTCCGGCAGGTTGAATCCCGCCGCCACAGCGATCCTTGGCGCGGGCATCGGCTATCAAATATCTACGGTCATTTTTGCGCGTGAGAACCGATTTGCGTCGTTTGCGCAACGAACTTTTAAAATCTTTGCCGGCGTAACGCTGGCATTGTTCGTCCTCATTCAAGGCGGCTTTTGGATTCAGGAACGTGTTGCAACAAGCAACCTGCCTCAGGCGAATGAATCAACCCCGAACGTTTTAGTGATCGTGATGGACACCGTTCGCGCCGACCATTTGTCGCTTCAAGGGTACGAGCGCGAGACCGACCCCACACTCAAGCGCATCGCCTCCGAAGGCGTGATGTTTGAAAACGCCTACGCCGCCTCCTCATGGACTCTGACCTCGCACGCCTCACTCTTCACCGGTCGCTGGCCCTACGAACACAAAGCCGATGGCGGGCGTTACCTCGATGAGACCTATCCCACCATTGCCGAAGCGCTGACCCAACGCGGCTATCGCGCGGGCGCGTTCAACGGCAATTTTGAAACGGTCACCAGCCACTGGGGGTTTGGGCGCGGCTTTCTCCATTTTGAAGATTATTACCAGACCCTGCCGCAACTGGCGGTCAGTTCTGTGTATGGTCGTTTCATCGAATACTATGTTCTCCATAAAGTCTTCAATATGGAATTTTCCATCGACCGCCGCTGGGGCCCAAGCGTCAACCGATCGGCATTGGATTGGATCGAGCAGGACGATAGCAAGCCGTTCTTTGCCTTTGTCAATTACTACGACGCGCACGCGCCGTACATTTCACCGGAACGCGCGAAATTTTCCAACCTCCCCAACCCCGGCGGACTCGTCAACACCGATTGGACGACTGCCGATATTTACAACCCCAAAACGCCCGAGCAAGTTCAAGGCGAGATCGACGCCTACGACGGCGGCATCGATTACACCGACCAGCAGATCGACGCGCTGTTGAAGGAACTGGAGTCGCGCGGCAAACTCGATAACACCATCGTCGTCATCACCTCCGATCATGGCGAATTGTTCGGCGAGCACGGCTTGTGGGAACATCACAACTCGTTATACAAGCCGGTCATCCACGTGCCGTTGATCGTGTGGTATCCGAAATCTGTGCCGCAGAATATGCGGATCGATACGCCGGTGTCGAACACCTTTATCCCCGCCATGTTATTGGATATGCTCGGCGAACCGGAGCAGACCACCTTCCCTGGCCCGCCTCTTTCCCAATTGTGGGTTGACCCAGCCTCCGCGGCGGGCTTCCCCGACCCCATCGCAGAGATGGCAGAGTCGAGTTGGGTGAACCCGAATCACTTGTCGATTCGAGGCGATATGGTCAGCGTGATCTCCCCCAAGTGGCAGTTCATCGCGCATGAGTTTAACGGCGTGGAGTTGTACAGTTTGGCGGATGACCCGAATCAGGAAGATAATCTTGCCGGCGAGAATCCCGCCGCGCTGGACGAACTCAAGAATTATTATCTCGATCTGCTTTCCAAGCTTGGCATGACCTGGCCCTACGATAACAAATAACAACCCGTAACGCGAGACTGCGTAGCGTCTCGCATGTTGCAAGGGCGACATAAATGTCGCGTTACATTTTCCTGAGATCACCAGTGAACGACACCTTCAAAGACTTTGCAAAGAAAACACTCATGCTTTCTGCCGCCTTCGGTCTCATCACCGGGTTGGTGGAGGGCATCCTGCTCTTCGGCTTGCATCAACTCGAACTGCTGACGTGGCGACTGCAAAACCGCGCCTATTGGTATGAAACGCTGTGGATCGCGCCGCTGGTGGACGTGATCCTGTTTTCACTGGCGGGGTTCGCTCTGTCGCTCATTGGCTTCCCGTTGCGAAAGAAAACCCCAGTCAGAAAACTCAGCCTGTTTCTCTTTTCATTCCTTGCCGTATTCGATTGGGTCTTCATCATCCTCTTTGGACGTATCTCCCTGTTGCCGATTTTGATTTTAGCGGCGGGAGCAAGCGTTCAAGTGTTCAATGTGTTATCCAAACGGGAACAAGCCATTACACAAAAAATCCCACGCATTTTGAAATGGCTCGCAGGAACGGCAATCGCGATCTTCGTTATCGTTCAAGGCGGCGGATGGGCGCACGAAAAACTAAAAACCTCCCAGTTGAAAGACAGTGTCGACGCGCCGAACGTGATCGTCATCGTCGTAGACACATTGCGCGCCGATCATCTTTCCTCGTATGGATATTCGCGTGAGACCAGCCCGTTCATCGACAGCCTCGCCGCGCAGGGCGTCCGCTTTGAGAATGCGATCTCGCCCTCCTCGTGGACCCAGCCCTCACACGCCTCCATGTTGACGGGACGATACACCTACGAACACCAAGCCGAAACGCAACCGTTGGGTGATACCTATCCGACGATTGGCGAAGTGATGCAGGCGAATGGTTATCGGACAGGAGCATTCTCGGCGAACACATTATTCTTCACCCGCCGCCAGGGATTCGGTCGCGGCTTCCTGCATTTTGAAGATAATTACCAGTCGGCGCCCGATGCGTTCCTCAATTCATCGTTATATGGCTATCTCTTCGATTATTACGGTTTGCGCAAAGCCTTGAACTACGAAGGCGTTCCCACGCGCAGGCTTGCGCCGGATATTAATCAATCGGCATTGGAATGGATGGATCAAAGTGATAAACCGTTTTTCATGTTTATCAACTACTTTGACGCGCATGACCCATACACGCCGCCCGAACCCTACCTCAGCAAATACGGTCAGACGCAGGGCGGGCTGATCAACGGCTTCGTGGAGCGTTACCACCCTGACTTGACGCCCGAACAACTGCAATCCGAAATTGACGCGTACGATGGCTCGATCAACTATGTGGATGACCAGATCAAAAATCTTTTTGCTGAACTTGAGTCGCGCGGCGAGTTGGAGAATACCATCGTCATCATCACCTCCGATCACGGCGAGTCGCTTGGCGAGCATGGACTGCTCCAGCACAGCGCGTCGCTATACCGGCAGGAGATTCACGTGCCGCTGATCGTGTGGGGGGCAGGGATGCCGGAGGGCAGGGTGATCGACACGCCCGTTTCCACTACCGCATTGCCTTCCACGATCCTGCAATTACTGGATGCCAACGACGGCACATTCCCCTCACAGCCGCTGACGAAATTATTCGGCGGAAATGTTCCCCCGGGGTGGGCGCAACCCATTTCGGAGGTGGCGCAATTTGCCGGCGCGGCGGAACAAAACCCCACAACCTATGGAGAGATGAAATCGGTGGTGGGCGATCAATTGCAGTACATGGTCCATGAAGAGTTCGGCGAAGCGCTCTACAATTGGAGGGACGATCCGCAGGAGACGAATAACCTTGCTGACGACCCGGCTTCGGCAACCGCGCTCGATGCGTCCAAATCCTATCTTGAGGAAATGGTCGGAGCGCCGATTTTTAAGTAAGCCTTATTATTGTCATGCTGAGCGATAGCGAAGCATCTCTACCGCTGCACTAGAGACCCTTCGCCCCGCTCAAGGTGACACCTTCTTAAAACCTATGAAACAAAAAATCACTCGCAGAGACTTTCTCAAACTGGCTGGCGCAGGCGCGGCGGTAACTGCCGCCCTGGGCTATGGCGCGCTACGCGAATCGAATGGCGACCCTATCGTGGAGCGGAATCCGTACGTTAAACCGGGCAGTCTGTTTACGGCAGAGTTGGACGGCTCGGTCCCGATCCTCGTCGTTGTGAACCCTGACGCGGAAAACAAGTTTGGACTCTTCCTCACCGAGATCCTGCGCGCGGAGGGAGTCAATTGTTTTCACCTGGCGACGTTAGCCTCGCTGTCCGCGGAGGTGATCGGCGCGTACGATGTGATCCTACTGGCAGAGACTCCGCTGACCGCCTCACAGATCGAAATGTTCGAAGGCTACGTATTCAACGGCGGGGGGCTTGTCAGTTTGAAACCGGCCGCGGGGTTTGAATCAATTTTCGGCTGGGAAAGAAACGCAGGCTCGTTATCCGATGAATACCTTCTTTATGACTCCGCTCATCCTGTAAATGCTGGCAGTAATCCGCTGTCGCTTCAATATCATGGGGCGGCAGATTTATACGCGCTCACTGGCGGCGAGGGGCTGGCGTGGCTATTTACGAAACATGCCCCATATGGAAAACCTGCGATCACGATGAATCAATTCGGCGATGGCGTCGCGGTGGCATACGCGTTCGACCTGGCAAAGAGTATCGCGTACATGCGACAGGGAAACCCCGCGCTTGCGAACCAGGATTTGGACGGACTGAACGGCGCGCGCACGGTGGATATGTTCGTGGGTTGGATCGACCTCGAGCGGATTCAAATTCCGCAAGCCGATGAGCAACAACGCATGCTCGTGAATACGCTGGCATACTTGAGCAAACGACCGTTGCCGCGTTTGTGGTATTTCCCGGAGGATAAAAAATCGGTGTTGATCGCCACCGGCGATTCGCACAGCAATCCCGTTCCGTTTATCGAAGAGGTGTTGAAGATCGTGGATGATCGCGGCGGACACATGACCGTGTATTACGCCCCGCAGATCGTGAACGATATTGGACGCGCCGCCCGCTGGACTCGTTTCTGGCTGACCGACAACGTGCCAGTGATCTCCAACGCGCTTGGCGAAGAATTCGGCTCGCCCACGCCCGCTCTCGTAGAATCCTGGCGCGCGCGCGGGCATGAGATCGCAATGCACCCGTATGTTGAAACCGGGCTTGATGAATGGCAGTTATATTGGAAGGAATTTACCGGGCGCGGCTATGGCCCCGTTTCGCAAACCGTTCGCACGCATCGCGTCTTGTGGACGGGCTGGATGGAAACCGCCCGCGCGCAAGCCATGCGCGGGATGCGCATGAACTTTGATTATTATCATGTCGGTCCGTCTATGCAGATGCCAAACGGCGCGTGGGTAAATGGTCACCTCACCGGCAGTGGCCGCCCAATGAAATTCATCGACGAGCAGGGGCATATCATCGACCTCTATCAGCAACTCACGCAAGTCACCGATGAGCACAACATCCCCATGGACGTGCCGGAGTGGGGCGGCTACGCCGGCTTGAGCGCGCAAGAGACGGTTGAAGTTTCAAAGTATTTGCTTGATCGCTCGGTCAAGTTTGGCGATTACTGCGCCATCACCGGGCAATTCCATGTCGATCCCTTCCAACTCGGCGGCGACCCGGCAAAGTCGGGGCGCATCTTTTTGGAAGGCGCGCTGGACTATGCCAACGAACTCGGCGTGCCGATTCTTTCCGCCCAAGAGTGGCTGTGGTTTACGGATGCCCGGCATGACTCCAACTTTGAGAATGTGAACTGGGATGCGGGCGCTTCTTCCCTGACGTGCGAACTGGTTCCGCCCACCCAGCCTTTATCCACGCTGACGGTTCTGCTCCCCGCGCTCCACAATGGGAAACAACTTTCCGCGGTCACGGTGGACGGTGTACCCACTTCCGCCAAAACCCGTCTAGTACTTGGCGGCGTGGAATACGCGCAACTAATCCTCCCCGCCAATCGGCAATCGATACAGTTCAACTATTCATAACAACCCCAAACGATGGGGGGATACAATACAGTTTATTTGTTTCAGCCTTCGGAGAGAAAGTATGTCACAATTCCTATCCACTAATCGAAAGACGCTTCTCGTTGCGCTTGGAATCCTGCTGGTGTATTTCTTTGCGTTCCATAACCTGACGCGCTACCCCGCCCCGTGGTTCGACGAAGGCTCGCACTTGCATGTGCCGAAAACGCTGGCGCAATATGGCGAGTACGCCGATATCAGCAGTGACGGGTTCCGCTATTACGGTCCCACCATTGGCGTTGGTCCTACGGTGATGCTTCCCATCGCGGCGGCATTTAAAATCTTTGGCATCGGCTTGCTTCAGGCGCGGTTCGTGATGGCGTTGTACCTGTTGGCGGCGTGCTACATCTTTTTCAAACTGGCGGAGCATCTCTCTGGCAAGGCAGTGGCATGGGTCGCCCTGGCGTTGATCTTATCCTCGCGGAGCGTGTTATTTTTGGAATATGGGCGTCAACTATTGGGGGAAGTGCCGGGCTTTTTCTTTCTGGCTCTCGCCCTCTATCTCTGGTTCGCCAAATGGAATGAAAACGATGCAAAACGGCTGGTGACGATCGGCTTGTTCTTCGGGCTGGCGATGATCACCAAATATCAATACCTGCTTTTCCTCGCCCCAACCCTGATCCTCTCGTGGGGGCTGGATATTTTTTATTACAAAACCTCTTCCCACAAGAATTTTCTCATCCCCGGCATTGTGGCGGCGGGCAGTTTCGGCATCTGGCAGGTGTTTACGTTGATGTATCTCGGCCCCGCCACGATGACCGAAAATCTGGCATTATTGCAAGCCTCCGCCGAAGGCGCCGCGTTCAACTTCAACCTTGCGCAACTCGCCGCCAATGTGGGCGCGCTCAGTTCGCGGGCGGTGTATCTCGAAGCCTTGTTGCCCGCCCTGATCTATGCTTTCTTTGTGTCCGCGCCTCGCACCCGTGAGGGGCAAAAGTTCAGCGTGCTCTTCCTCATGATCGCGCTTAATCTAGTGTGGTTCATTGTCGCATCCATCGGCTGGATTCGCTACGCCTTCCTCGGTCTTACCCTCTCCAGCATTTTCATCGCCCGCTTCTTCCACAGCCTGACAGACGGTTTCCACTTCGACTGGAGCGGAGGATATTTCCGTTCGCTGTTTGACGCGAAGAACGCCGCCCGCTTCGCCCTGACCTTATGGCTGGTTGCCATCATTGCGATTCCGCTTGCAAAGGATGTTTCAGAGATCGCGTTCCCCGGCCCGAACAACGCCCGGCTCATGGCAGACTATCTCAACGCCAATGTTCCCGAGTCGGCGGTCATCGAAACCTGGGAGCCTGAGATCGGCTTCCTGACAAACCACAACTACCATTATCCGCAAAACGAATTGCTCGCGGTGGCTGTGAACCAGGTCTACTACGGCGGCGAACCGGTGAGGGATCGTTACTCATTCGTTGAAACTGAGAATCCCGATTACATCCTTGTCGGCGAGTTCTCCAAGTGGACGCTGATCTACCCGGTGGAATATGTATTCGAACACTACAAATGGGCGCAGACGTTCGGCGACTATGATCTCTATCAGCGGATCGAAAAGTAAACCATGCTGATTAAATTGTTGATTCTGCTGGTATTTGGCGGAGGAATACTTCTCGGGCTTCGGCGCGAGTCGAAGTTATCGGGTATTTTTCTGAACCTGGTTGCCATCTATGCGGGCGCTTGGATTCTGTTCATGGCATATCTTTGGGTCAACCATGTCAATTTTCCATTGAATCTTGAAGCCATGGAGTTGACGGTCGTCCAACATTTTCAGCGGGCGGTGGCGGGTCAGCCAGTCTACGTTGAGCCGTCGCCGGGCTTTGTGCCGCTGGCGTATGCTCCGTTGTATTACTATTTTTCGATCCCGTTTGCGTGGTTGTTGGGAGCGAACCTTTTTACGTTGAGGCTGGTAGCCATTCTTGGAATGCTCGGCGCGGAGATCGTCATCTTTCTCGCTGTCAAAAAGGAGACACAATCCGCGTGGTGGGGGATCGTCGCTGTGGGTTTATTCGCCGCCGCCTATCGCGTGATGGACACCTACCTCGATAATGCCCATTCCGATTCGTGGCTGTTGTTTTGCGCGCTGCTGGGGAGTTATTTAATCTCATTGAACAAATCCCGTTCGGTCAATGGGCTGGGCGTGTTGGTACTCGTCGCTTCGTTCTGGTTCAAGCAACATGGCGCATTGTTCGTTATCGGGGGCGTGTTATATCTCACATGGCGCGACGGCTTGAAGAATTCGCTGCCGTATTGGGTTATCGCCGGGGCGCTCGGACCTCTTCTTTACCTGCTTGCGCCGGCGCTGTTCTTTGGTTCGCTGTTCCATTACTATACCCTGACAGTGCCCGGCGGCTGGAGCCATCTCAATGCCGACGCCGTGATACGCTATGTCGTTTTTATCGTGACGAATTACTTTGCTCTTGCCGTCATCGGCATAGTTGCATCGGCTGTGTATCTGTTCAAGCAGAAGAGCAAGGCGGGCATTTGGTATTTCACCCTGCCCTTTGCCTTGCTCAGCGGTTTTATGGGCGCGCTCGACCCGGGTTCGAACAATAACGTTTTCATCCCGATGGGAACATGGTTCATACTTACAGGCGCGCTTGGCATGGCGGCGTTCCTCGGCGAGTATCAGGTTGCGCGCAAATGGTCGCTACATCTGGCGGCGTTGGGTTTATCGTTTGCCTTGTTCTTTTACAACCCGGCCTCTGTCGTCGTTTCGTCGCAAGCCGATGAAGCCTATCAGGACTTCGTCGGATATTTGAATTCCCTCGATGGCCCCGTCTTCGCTCCGTGGGTGGGGCAGTTGGAGGACGGTTATGCGTTCGCTCCCGCTGTCCATTGGGTGCCAATGGAAGATCTGGTTCGCGGTCCCGGCGCGGAGGATGCGGATGTGAGAATCGTTCAGGGATTACTGGACCCGGTCATACGTCCGGAGGGAACCGCCTACATCCTGACTAATTACCCGCTGGAGAACGACCCGCTCCTTTTCTTCCTGTTGGAGGACTACCATCTTACAACAGACCTGGGCGACAGGTTTGCCGCGCTGTCTACACTGCCCAAACGCTACAACCTTGAGTATCCAAGGTATTTATATCAATACACGCCGTAGCATTTGTATCGGATCTCTTACATGGATTGGAAAGCGATTAATTTGCGGCGACTTTTTATCGCCCCGGCGTTTTTTTTTCTGCTGGTGTTGGGAATTTATAATCAGCCTTATTACCCTGTCACCTGGTTTGACGAGGGACTGGCTCTGCAGGGCTCGTTGAATTTGGTCAACTACGGGCAGTACGCCATGCGGTCTGCGGAAGGGTTTCGAACGCTCGACCAGCCGTTGATCGCGAATGGTCCCGGACTGATCATCCCGATGGCGGTTGTGTTCAAGGTCTTTGGCGTGGGCTTATTGCAAGCGCGGGTTGTTGCCGTAGTATTTTTTATTGCGGCGGCTTGGATGTTTTTTCGTATCTCTTCCGCGCTGTATAGTCTGCCATCCGCCTTGATTTCAATGCTCCTGTTTTTGTCGGCCCCAGATGAAGGCTTCTTGTTTTATGGCAGGCAGGCATTGGGCAATGTCCCCGCCCTGATGTATTTTTTTATTGGATTTCTCTTTTATCTTGCGCTTGGGAAAACGAAACAAGCGTATTACGCGATCCTCGCGGGTTTGTTTTTCGGGCTGGCGCTGGTGACGAAGGGACAGTATTGGATATTTGTGCCTGTTTTGGCGTTGGCAATTACCGCGGATTATTTTTATTACAAACAGATCCGACCCACATATAGCATACTTGTTTTGGCGGTGATGCTTGCCTGCGCTGCCTTATGGTTTGGCGTTCAATACAAACTTGTCGGCGCTGAAAATTTTGACGCTCATATCGCCGCCCTTAACTCGAGCGCGGAAGTGACCATCCTGGCGTTTCGACCGGGGCGCATACCGGGAAATATTTGGTACCTAATCCGGTCTGGGTTTTTGTTTTTTGTTGTCCCTGGCTTGGCTTTTTCATTTCTGGAAAGCCGCGAACGAACAATAGTTGGGTTGGGGAGATTCATGCTGGCTGTGTTCGTCTCGGTTTGGGTCATGTGGTATTGCTTTGCATCAGTCGGGTGGACCCGTTATATGTTTGAGGCTTTTTCCATCGGGCTTGTCTTTTCTGGCGAGGCTTTTTATCGATTTTACTTCTTCATCCGTAAATCCTGGAACACGCGAGGAAGCGGCTTAACTCTGCGGCAACCCTCCCTGTACGCAAGTTCGTTCTTCCTGTTGGCGGGTTTGGCTTGGGCAGGGATGGGTCTGTTCCATCAAATACAAGATATCGATGTCAAATACGATGCGACACCGGAGAAGTTTGCCGGGTACATTACCCAAAACATTCCCGCGGGCGCGGTGATCGAATCGTGGGAATGGGAGATCGATCTGTTGACCCCGGATCAGACGTATCATCATCCTGTCAATCGTTGGGTCGACCTCAAGACCGCAGAGACTCAGTTTGGCGAGGCTTCGGGCGAAACCTATGACCCGACGGTCTATCGTCCAGAATACCTGATCGACGGACCATTTTCGAAATGGACTGGGATGTATGCCGAATTTCTAGCAGGCGGCTGTTGTGTCTCTGTAGTTACCATTGAAAATTACACATTGTACAAAATCAACCCTCGTGAAGAATGAAAAGGTATAAATGAACATATCCATAGTTGTTCCCTGTTTTAATGAAGAGGATAATATCGAAAAGTTGGACGCGGAGTTATTTCCCGTTGCCGAAAGCCTGATCGGAAGCAAGTTGCCGGGCGGCGATACTGCGGCATCTGTGGAGGTGGTTTTTGTCGATGATGGGAGCAGGGACAATACCTATCACGCGCTCAAGACTGCCTTTGCTTCCCGCTCCAGCCAGAAATTGCCGATCAAGTTTGAGAAACACGAAGTGAATCGCGGACTTGGCGCGGCGATTCGGACCGGGTTGCAGGCTTCGACCGGCGACATCGTCCTCACAACCGATAGCGATGGAACGTATAAATTTGCAACCATCCCAGCCCTGCTGGCTTGCTTCCAGCACAATGTGGATGTGGTGACCGCCTCGCCGTATCACCCGGACGGGGAGGTGGTTGGAGTGCCCGGCTACAGGATCTTCCTTAGCAAAGGCTCGTCTCTTCTGTATCGAATTTTGTTAAATTGGAATATCTACACATATACAGCCTTGTTTCGAGGATATCGTCGCAGGGTGGTCGAACAAGTGCAGTTCGAGGCGGATGATTATCTCGGCGGGACCGAGTTAATGGTTAAAGCCATGCTCAAGGGATTCAAGGTCGTTGAGTTTCCCGCCGCGTTACACAGCCGCATGTTCGGGGTTTCCAAGGCGAAATTGTGGCGCACGATCAAATCGCACTTGCGTTTTCAATACAGACTCCTGATGCATCGGCTTCGCTTACGGTCGATGTTTTCCAGCCCGGCATGAAGATCGCCTATTTTGTTCCCTACGTCCCGAATTTAATTCGGGTTAGACCCTATCAACTGATCGCTCATCTTTCCGCCCTCGGCGCGGAAGTGACGGTCTTTACGGTGACGACAAACGAGGGCGATGTTGAAGACGCGAAAGCGTTGAAACGCCTGTGCCATGCTGTGGTGCGCGAACATCAACCCGCGTGGCGTTCCTATTGGCAGAGTCTTGCGGCTCTTCCTGCGCGGCAGCCGTTGCAGTCCGTTTATAGTTGGAATCCAACGCTGGTTGAGCGATTTTTCAAATTATGCGACGCTTCTTCTTGCTTTGATGTTGTTCATGTGGAACATTTGCGCGGCTCGATGTTTGGAACAACGATCCGTTCCCGCATGCCCAGCCTGCCGGTCGTGTGGGATAGTGTGGATTGCATCAGCCACCTGTTTGAGTTGACCTCATCGGAGAGTCGCAGCGTATTTGGCAGGTTGATCTCCACACTGGACTTGAACCGAACCCGAAATTGGGAAGGTCAACTGTCTTCCGCGTTCGATCACGTGACGATCACCTCGCAGGCTGAAAAAGAAGCCCTCCTACGGCTTGCTTCAGACACCCCGTCGGCGGTGACCGTGTTGCCCAACGGGGTGGATATGGAATATTTCCGCCCGGGCGCCGATGCTCAACGCGACCTGGAAACGATCGTCTTCAGCGGCAAGATGAGTTATCACGCCAATGTTTCCATGGCGGACTTTCTGGCTCGAGAGATCATGCCTAAAATTTGGGAGAAACGCCCCAATGTGAAATTGATCATCGTGGGGAAGGATCCGCCGGCGAATATCACCGCGTTGCAGGCTGACCCGCGCATCATCGTTACGGGAACTGTCGCGGATATTCGCCCATATCTTCAACAGGCAACGGTTGCGGCAGTTCCGTTATTGTATGGCGCGGGAATCCAAAACAAAATCCTTGAGGCGATGGCGTGCAAAACACCCGTGGTAACCAATATGAAGGCGATGAATGCTTTGCAGGCGAAACCCGGAGAAGATGTTCTCGTGGCAGACACAGCTGAAGAGTTTTCCGGGGAAATATTAAGTTTGATCGAGGAGCCAGCGTTGCAACAACGGGTGGGGCAGGCTGGGCTGGAGTATGTTCGAAAGCATCACGATTGGACTGCTTTGGCTGGAAAGTTGATACGCATTTATCAAGGCGTCATTGAACAGGCAGGCACAAATGCCTAAGTTTGCGTATAGCGACCATGCCCCGCTGTGTGGGGGGTAACTTTTCTAACGTTGGAACGTCATGAAGTTCGAGGAGAACGTCTGGTATTTTTATTTCTCCTGCTATAATTCTATTGATAAGAATTGGTTCACATGGATATTAATCCCTATCTCAAACCCTTAATCAAATGGTGGCGGTTGATCGCTGTAACCGCTGTGCTGGCGCTTGTTTCCAGTTCGATCTCAACGTTGTTTCAACCGGCGCAATATATCTCCCGCACCACTCTGGTAACGGGAAGCACTATTTCCAACCCCAACCCGGAATCGGGGCAGATCTCGATCTCACAGCAGTTGGCGACGATCTACTCGGATATGGCGCGCCGCGAACCGGTGCAGGAAGCCACGAAAGCCGCGCTGGGAATCGACTGGCTTCCGCAATACACATCGCGGATCATTCCGAACACCCAGTTGGTTGAGATCGCCGTCACCGATACGGACCCCCGGCGGGCGCAGGTGATTGCCAATGAACTGGCGCAACAGCTGATCAAATTAAGCCCGGCGGTCAGCGGCACAGGCGGGGAACAGCAGGAATTTATCACCCAGCAACTTGCGAGTCTTCAGGAACAGATCGAAGAGACCGACAAGGAAATCAAAGACCTGCAGGCAAGTTTGAATGTTCAGACGAGCACGAGTCAGATCGCTGAAACCGAAAAAGAAATTCAAACGCTGACGCTTAAGCTGACCAGCCTGCGGGATAACTATGCAACGTTTCTTTCCAATTCTCAACAAGGCGCGTTGAATACGTTGACGATCGTGGAGCCTGCGAACCTGCCCACAAAATCTGAGGGCACGAGCAAACTTCTGATCATTGGCTTGGCGGGCTTGGTTGGGTTATTGCTTTCGGCAGGCGCCGCGTATGGGTTGGAATATCTCGACCGCACGATCAAGACGACTTCCGATGTGGAGCGTATCTTCAACCTGCCGGTGATCGGTTATCTTTCGCAGATCTCTGAAAACGGCAATAACGCAACGTACGTGTTGAGCCACCCGAACTCGATCGTTGCCGAAAATTTTCGTCTGTTGCAATCAAACCTTGAGTTCTTCCAAACTTATAATTCTGCCAAGACGATCCTGGTGACCAGCCCGGTTCAGGGAAACGGCAAGACTACGGTTGCCGCAAACCTCGCGCTTTCGTTCGCCATGAGCGACCAAAAGGTGATCCTGGTCGATTCTGATCTCCGTCGCCCGTCTGTTCACAAAGCCTTGAAGATCTCGCAGAACCCGGGGTTGGCGGATATCATCCACGCGCGGATCGCCGCAAAAGAAGTTGTGAGACCGGTCAAAGGGAAACGGATCGATGTGATCACAGCGGGGCACATCCCGCCGAGTATTACAGAGGTTATCAACTCCAAACGTATCGGCGCGATTTTGAACGAATTAAGAGATGAATACGAGACGATCATCGTGGATGCGCCGCCTTTGATCATTGCCGATTCGTATAACCTTGCCTCAAAAGTAGATGGCGTGGTATTGGTGATTGAGCCCGGCTTGACAAAGGACGATCAGGCAAAGGTGATCAAAGAGCAGTTGAGCCGCGCTGGCGCGCGGGTGATCGGTATCGTGTTTAATAAGGTTTCGGAAACCAACGCGAAAACGTACGGCGATTATCAGTACATGTCTATGTATTCTCCCCAGCATTACAGCGATTACGTTTCCAGCAGTGAGCCCAAGGCGGAGGAGCCGGAATCGAACTCGAAGAAACTGCTGGCGTTCTTCGAGCGCGGCGAGGTTCCGCCTGATGTCAAATCATCGCTGGAGACCGCGTTCGACCGCTTTCAGGATCAGCGCAAAACACTGTTCAATCGGTTCAAAAGCAAATCACCCAAATCGTCAAAATCATCCAAGTAAGCAATGACAAGCCCCCGAAAGGGGGCTTGTTCTTTTTCACGAGGCGGGAAATGATGGGGGGGGTAGCGTCAGCCTCACTGGTAGAATGAAGCGACGTTCGTCCTCTGTTAAATTTCCCGCAACTATTTGGTCCGCAAGGCGTATAAGGCGTACGAGGAGCGCAGGTGAACGATGAACTTGCCTGGGTAGCCCAGGCGCAACAAGGTAGTGACGAGGCATTTACCCGGCTCGTCGAGGCACACCAGACGCATGTGTATAACTTGTGTTATCGGATGTTGGGCGAGCCTGAATCGGCGGAGGATGCGGCGCAGGAGGCGTTTTTGCGCGCCTACCAAAACCTGCATCGGTACGACCAAAGCCGCTCGTTCGTCACCTGGTTGCTTTCGATCGCCGCGCATTATTGCATCGACCGCCTGCGCCGAAAGAAGCTCTCGGTCTTTTCGATGGATGAGGAACGCGAGGATGGGACGGTTTTCGAATTTGCTGACCCCGCTTCGCCCGACCCCGAGGCTGAATCGACCAGGCGGGAGGAGCGCGACCGCCTGCACGGGTTGTTGCGCAACCTCGACGAAACGGATCGCGCGGCTGTGATCATGAGATATTGGTATGACTATTCTGAAATTGAGATCGCTGAGTCGTTGCAGTTGACGGTCAGCGCTGTGAAGAGCCGCCTGCACCGCTCGCGCCGGGCGCTGGCAGGCATGTGGCAGGAGGAGGAAACTCCGCCCCCTGCCCGAACGGAAAGGAGACGCCATGAATCACCAGCCTTTTGAAACCTGGCTTTTGAATGAGGTTGCGCTTGACGCGCAACAACAGCGCGAACTGGATTCGCACCTGCGTTCGTGCGCGTATTGCGCCGCGCTGGTGAAGACTGCCAGGGTTTTGCGTTCTGTGAAAATGGCTGTGCCCGCGCAGGGATTTGCTACCCGGTTTCAGGCGCGACTGGCGGCTGAGAAAGCCGCAGACCGCCGTCGCCGGATACTCGGTTCGATCTTTTTCACGTTGGGCGGGGTGTTGTTGTTGGGGTGGCTGGCGTCGCCTTATCTGGCTGGCTTTTTGCAATCGCCTGCCAGTTGGATCGCCGCACTGGTGCAAACGGGCGTGTTTGTCCTGACGACGCTTCAGGCGAGCGCAGAGGCTGGCGCGGTCATCCTCAATGTGCTGGGCAGGTTGCTCCCGCCGTTTGGGTGGATGGTGATCGTCTCGGGCGTTGCCGGCGTTAGTTTGTTATGGTCGGTGTCAATTTGGCGGTTCGCGTTTCGTGGCGCGCCGCAAGGAGCGTAGTGTATGAAGACAAAATTTAGACTCGTTTCCCTGATTGCCCTTTTCATGCTTGTGCTTGTTCCAACAGGCGCGGCGTTTGCCCAAGGGCCGGGACCTAGCGGCGGGCAGGTGATCTTTGGGAGTAATTTCACGCTGGAATCCGGCGATTCGTTTGATGGCGATCTGGTGGTCTTTGGCGGGAATGTAACCATTGAAGAAGACGCCGATTTCAACGGAAGCCTGATCGTGTTCGGCGGCACTGTGGAAAGCGACGGGACCATCCATGGCGATGTTGTTGCCGTTGGCGGACAGATTTATTTGAACGACACCGCGTCGGCGCTGGGTGATGTTGTCACGATTGGCGGGCAGGCGGTGGTGGCGGAGGGAGCCGTTGTCGAGGGCGAGATCGTCAATAACGTTCAGCCGGAGATCAATATCCCGGATGGGGAGGTTCCGCCTATTCTAGATCCGTCCAGGATCAATGTGAAGTACGATTTTGGGTTCAGCTTTTTTGGGCAGATGTTTCAGTTGTTCTTCTGGGCAACGCTGGCGGCGGGATTTGCCATGTTGCTTTCGTTGTTCTGGAAGCCGCAAATGGAACGGGCGGGTAGCGCCATTGCCGCGCAACCGCTGATGGTCGGCGCGATGGGCTTGCTGGCAGTGGTGGTGAGCGTGTTGCTGTTCCTCACGATCATCCCGCCGATCGTGCTGGGCTTTGCCTGGTTGTTCGGGATCGTCGCCTTCGGTTCGGAAGTGGGGGATCGTTTTGCCAGGGCAATGAGTCAGACGTGGTCGCCGGTGGTGACGGTGGGCGTTGGAACCTTCCTGTTCGTGCTGGTCAGCGGCGCGCTTGGGTTTATCCCTTGCCTCGGCGGTCTGGCGCAATTCCTGCTTGGGTTGCTGGCGATCGGCTCGGTGGTGATCACCCGCTTCGGGTCGCGCACCATTCACGCGTCTGGTGTGATCGTGAGTCCGCCGCCTTCACCTACAGCGCAGGCGTAAAAGGGAGTACTCAAAGGTTGTAGATAGCCCAACAGACTAAACCACGGAGACACCGAGTCGCGGAGTTTTTTTATTGCTTTTCTCCGTGTTTCCGTGACTCCGTGGTTAGGGTTTTCCGCCTGTGGTGAAACCCATCTACATACTTTTAGCGCACTCGGCGTAAAAAGTCCGCGTGATAGGTATGCCCGTGAAGGGTATAATTTGTCCGCCCCGGATGCGCATCTGGGGCGGATTTATTATTTTGGAGGACTCATGGCGTTACAACAAACCCCCATTCCGAACACGATACTTCACGATTCTCCCCCGCCGCTGGTGGAGGTTTCGGGCACGCATCGCGAAATGGGCAGGCAAGTCGGCGAAGCGAGGCGCGAACAGGTTCAACATAGCATTGAGAATGCCCGCGTGTTGATTGACCAATCGTACAACACCCTTGAACTTACCTGGGGGGGCGCGCAGATGCAGTCGCGTAAATATTTGCCGTTTGCCGAGGAGCGTTATCCCCAGTATGTGGACGAAATGCGCGGCATTGCCGAGGGGGCGAATGTGTCGTTCGACGATGTGGTGACGCTCAACGCCATGGAAGCCGTGACGATGGACGCTTTGCACCTTACGCGTTGCACCAGTTTTGCGGTCAACGAACAGCGCTCGGCAGATGGTCATGTGCTGGCGGCGCACAATGAAGATTGGGTGCCCGAGGATGAGAACGATGTGTGCGTGATCTCGGCGAAGCCAAAGGAGGAACCCCCGTTTCTTGCCCTGACGTACGGCGGACTCCTCCCCAATGTTGGATTCAACGCTTACGGCATCGCCCAACTCATCGACTCGGTCTACCCGAACGATTCCCGCATCGGGATTCCCCGCCTGGTTGTTGCGCGCGCCGTTCTTTCTTCACGTCGTATTTCCGGCGCCATCGGGCGGACTCTCATCTCGCGGCGCGCGGCAGGCTACAACCACTTACTCCTCCATGAAAGCGGGGAGATGTATTCGGTGGAGGTCTCTGCGAAACGCTTCGACATCCTGCATGGCACAGACGGGTACATGGTTCATACGAACCATTATCTTTCGCAAACGATGAAAGAGATCGAGAAAGACCCTGAGGAGTTGATCTCGTCGCGCGTGCGTTATTTCCGCGCCAACCGATTATTGCGCGAGAACTCGACCCATACGATCGAGACCTTGCAGGCGATCCAGAAGGATCATGTGAACCTGCCGAACTCCATTTGCAATCACAACATCGCCGGCATCGACCCGATGGACCGCGAGAGCACCATTTCCGCGCTGGTCATCGACCTAACCGCGCGCGAGATGCGCATCGCCTGGGGCAACCCATGCCAGAACGGGTATCATATGTATCATTTGGATGGGTGAGGGAAATAGCGCTACGACAATTTGAAATTAATACTTTCTTGTTCTCTCATTTGTCCGACAACAATTTGATATTTGAAGAGTGACAAATACATAGTATGCTAGAATCCCTTTCGGTTGTTTCAGCGCGTGATCCCTTGCGCTGGAAGGGTTGCCGCTTCGCAAGAGGCGGCAATTTTTTTTCTGCCTGGCAAGCAACCGCCGCGCTCGACGAAGTACAGCCGCTTTGCCTTTGGCGTCCAGGTTTTCGCACACGTTCAAAATCTCTTTCCACATATCATTCACGATTTCATCACCTCCTTTCGGTGGGTTGTTTGCCGCGCTATCAATACCCTTGCTCATCACACGGGCGCGCGATAGGTGAGTATGAAGTTGTCAAAGCGCAATTGACCATATTGTATAATACGATATGGTCAGGCAGCAAAAAAGCGACTGTTTCAAACAGTCGCTTTTACTTTCGGCGCGAGTTGTGCTTATTATCGCCGAATTGCTTTTTGTACTTTTCGACAGACGATTTCAGTACCAGCCATTCTCGACGCCATTTTGCCCCCTCGAGGATTCCATCACGGACAAGGCGGCGCACAGTTTCAGGGTGGAATTTCAATTTTTGCGCCACTTCATCAACCGTAGAAAATTGTTCGAGATCAGGCATAGCGGGTAAAGTCAAAAAATGTTTGTGAGCGTGACCAGTCATTATCTGCTCCATTCGATGATGACTGGTTTTTCACTGAATAACGTTGTGCCCCCACGGGGATTCGAACCCCGGTCGTAGCCTTGAAAGGGCTGCGTCCTAGTCCACTAGACGATGGGGGCAAACTTACTTTTATAAAGCGGGCGGATTTTATCACCCCGCCTTGCAATGGTCAAGCAATTTGTTACGTTGGGCGCGCTAAAAGTATGTAGATGGGTTTCACCACAGGCGGAAAACCCTAACCACGGAGTCACGGAAACACGGAGAAAAGCAATAAAAAAACTCCGTGGCTCGGTGTCTCTGTGGTGTAGTCTGTTGGACTATCTACAACCTTTGAGCGCTCCCGTTACGTTGTAGGTGTCTATTCTGGCGCGTAGAGCCACAGAGAATTTGAGACATTTCTCTTAGTGTCCTCTGTGGCAAGAAATTTTCACGCGCAGATTCGACACTTTCCTACTTTTCCTCTTTCGCCCGCTGGTTGAGGAGCGCCATCATGTCGATGAACACGCGGTTGAACAACATGGCGGGGCTTTCCACTTTAAGATTGGGGATGAGAATGGCTCCCAGCACGGCATCGAAGACCGGGATGAAATCGCGCGTGGTATCCGAGATCAGCACCGAAAAATCGAAACGCCCTGAGATCTCCAGCTTCCCTTCCACTTCGTACACCTGCGAAGTAACCCGGGCAAGCACAGGCGCGGCATTGGAATACCCGCCGCGTACCACTGCCGCGGGTCCCAGGTCTTCACGCCGCGCGGCGCACAACGCGAAAATGTTGGTCTTCACCAGCCTCACCACTTCAAAATGATCCACCAGTTTTGTAGGCATGTGGATGCGCGCCAGCCGCGCATCGTGCACCTCGAGATGCGATTTCGTGCGGTCGTTCATCGTCCCCATGATGCCGCTCGTGCCAGCCATCACCTTGCCGACGATGCGATAACCGGCGGTGTACAAGTCGGCGGGGAGGAAACGATACGTGCGTGAGGAAGAGTCCATGGCTTGGCGGGTTAATCCAGCGGGGGGGTGGGATGATTCAGAGTGGGCGGGGCAGGCTTCGGCGTCCGGTTGACGCGGCGCGTGGGCTTTCCTGTTTCCGGGCTAAGGAGCATTGTCAACCACGAGATGGCGCGCTCATCGTACTCGCGCCGTCCGCACAGGTCGCAGATCCAGGCGGGGAAGTTCGGCACGGTGACGAGTTCCTCGCCGAGCCAGGTGAAATAGGTGATGTGGCGCAAGTGCATGATGCCCGCGGAACATTCATTGCATGGGGCGCGGTCTGGAAGAGTTTGGCGGGGAACGGCGTTGGTTTTTTCGCTCATGTGTGTAGTTTCATTGCGCGGCAAAAGCCACATCGATATGGTTGATGATCTCCCATTTGGGAGGGGGCCAATAAATGACGACGGCTTTGCCGATCACATTTTCTACGGGGAGCAAACCCCACTCGTGCGAATCTTTCGACTCATTGCGGTTATCACCCAGTACGAACAGGTTTCCTTCGGTCACCTGCCATGAACCGTTGTAAAACGGCGCCGAGGCAATATACGGTTCCTCCAACGGCAAACCGTTGACCAGCACCCGCCCATTTTCGATCATGACTGTATCGCCGGGCAAACCGATCACGCGCTTGATCAAATCCTGTTGCGGGTCGAGTGGGAAGATAAAAACAACAATATCGCCTCGGACGGGCGCGCCGAGTTTATACGCCAGCTTGTTGACGAGAATGTATTCGCCGTTTTCCAGCGACGGGTTCATGCTATACCCATCCACGCGGACGCGGGCAGAGATGGCGTTGATGCCAAAATACAAGACGACGGCAAGAAGAAGCGTTTCGAAGATGTCGCGCAACGGACGCTTCCATTCGACGGGCTGGTCTGTTTCGCCCGTAGGCGGGGAGCTCTGTTCTGTGAGGGGCGGTTGAAGCGATTCCATGTGGCGGGATTATACTGCCAAATATTGGCAGGCGTTTCCCCTTAAGGTGGGGTTAATTGAACCGCCGGTGTTTGCGGGGTGGGTGTGCCAGTTTGCGCCACGGCATATTGACAAATTGTCGATAGAATGTTCCCCCGCAATTGGACCAACTCCGGGTATTCATAGAAGAAGAGTATTTTGTGCTGGGCAACCGAGTCTCCCGCAGGTTTGGGGAACAAGATGAATTCCGACCATGATTCGGCGATATCTTCCGACGGGTTGGTGGCGGCGTATGCGGTGACGAATTGGTCTTGATATTTCAAATAGAATTCATCCAGGGCGGGGCTACGCTCCTCTGTCTCGCTCCCTTGCAGGAAGACGGTTACCCAATCCTCGTATAACTGACCGTGCCAGAAACGCTTTCCGAATTCGTTGATGTAGGACGTATCGCGCGCGCATTCCGCGCCTGTGAAGAATTGCTCGCCGCATACGTTGGACTTTGCGTCGAAATCTTTCCGATCAATTTCCTCGTCATACCAGGGTCCAATTCCTGTCACCTGCGAATCATCCAAAGTCAGGATGTGAGCGTGCTCGTGGATGATTGTTTCCGAAGTATCCCAAGCGCTGCCGAATTCCGCCAGGTTTACATTCAAGGTCCACTTTCCACTGGATGTCACCCACACGCTGGCGGCATAGCGATCCACATGGGTATCCGCATAAAAAGTGATATAGGAAATATGCGCTTGATCCCCGGCGTCGAAAATTTGTTTTGCGTACTTCCAGATACGGGCATGTAATTCGGTATCGTCCTGGTAGGGTTGTAAATACGATGGAACCTCGGGCTTGGACAGCTTGTTCAGTGAGCCATCGGCTTGTTTGACCCAGTAGCTTGCAAGCACATACCCTCCTGCTTTTTGATCCAGTTCATTTTTATGTTCAGGAAGGTCGATGCGCGCAAAGTTGGGCAGGGCCCGCAGGCAGGCATTTAAGCAGAAGTTTTCTCCGCAATTGGGGTCGAGGGTCGGCGAAGGAATCAGGGAAACATCCCGATCCACCACATAAAATAATAACCCGAAGTATGACAACATCCCGAAACAGCACAGGAGGGTGATTCCACCGATCAGTAAAATGGCTTTGCCCCAGATTGAATCCGATCGGGTGGAGGCAACCTCGGTGTCGCTCATTGCGGAAACTCAACGCAAAGTTGATTCAAGATATGCCCCCGTAATTGCATTAATTCAGGGAACTCGTGGAAGAACAGAATTTTCTGATTAGCGATCGAATCGGCAGGCGGTTTGGGTGAAAGGATGAAAAACGCGAACGCTTCGGCAATATCCTCCGCGGGGCTGGTGGCGGAGTAATTGCTGAGGAACTGGTCATCATACTTGTTGTAGAAATCGTCGAGTTGGTCGTAGTATTCATCCTTATCCTCGATCACATCGATCTCCTGCCATTCCGCGTACAGGTTGAACCAGAATCGATCGAAGAACTGGTTGACGTATGAATCTGAGTTACTGCATCCTTCGCCCGGGAAGTAATTTGGGCAGGCGGCGAGTTCGCGTTGATAAATCTCGTCGTTGGAAGGATCGCCGAACACCGCCAGGTTTGGCGGCACTTGCGAGGAGTTTAGCGTCATCAAGTGGGCGAATTCGTGGAGTAGGGTGAAGGTGAGGGCGCGTCGGTCATCCGAGTCGAGGATGTCCACTTCGAGTAACCACTCTTCGGCATTATCTTCCGATTGGCCCACGGAGGCAAGCACGTCACTGCCGCCGTCGGTGATGATGGCGAAGCCTACGATAAAGTCTCTTTCCTCGGGAGGGATGAGGCTGGTGAATAAACTCCAGATCTCTTCGTGGGCGACGCGATCATCCTGCTCGTCGCGGAATTTGGTCGGCACCGACTCGAAAAATGGATCGCCCAGATCGTTTCCATCTACGCGATAGGTGACGAGGTAGATTTCATCCTCCAGCGATTCATCGGAACTGCTTTCGAAGTTGAGGGAAGCCTCCAGAATATCCGCGACTTGAACGGGGCAACTGGCTTCGGCGGGCAGGGTGGGTGTCGGCGTGGGGGGGATTAACGTTGGGGTGGGCGGCGCCGCCGTGGGCGGGAGCGGAGTCGGCGTGTCGGGGACGATCAGCCGGGTGGCGGCGCGGCAGGCTAGCGTCGAGAAAAGAAGCGCGATCGTGATCAGGAGGAGTTTTCGTCTGAGCATGAGTCTATTTGGGTGAGATGATGATCCAGCCGGCGTCCAGAAAATACAGATAGAGGTAACCGACGAGCATGACGATCCACAAGGCGAGTTGGATACGGTCGAGCAAATTTTCCCATGAAACGGCGAGGTTGTCTTTGATGGTTTGAACGATGTTCTCGAGTCTGTCAAGTTTGTCGCGCACGGTCTGCTTCCAGTCGTTGAGGTACAGTTCGTTGTGAATGATCTCGTAGAGTTTGGCGGTGTACCAATCGCCGATGAGCAGGAGGCTTTGTTCGGCGCGTTCGAAATCGAGCATGATCTCAAGGCGATGCTCCGCCAGTTGGCGGATCAGCCCGCGCGTGGCTCGCGGACGGCGCGATTTTTGAAAGAACGATTCGCTGATCTTGTCGAGCAGGTCTTCGATGGATTGGTCCAACATGCGGTATCGCAGTAATTGGTAGTTGCCGATCTTGAGCAAGGCAATGTCGGAGCGGAAATCGGCTTGCGGCGCGATGATGACCGCGCCCTCCCAGTCTACGAGGGTGAGTTCGTCGGCAGAGTAACGCGCGCGCGAGCCGAGGATCTCGCGCATCTCTTCGGTGTCGAACACATCGCGTTGTGAACGGATGAAGTTGGCGAGACCCAGCGCGTTCTTTTCGATCCAGGGGTCGGGCGCGGGCGACGAGTCTTTCACCAACAGGATCCAATACTCCTCGAACAGTCCACTGCGGCGGTGCTGTTCGGGAATATAGCGCGATTGCAACACATTTTGTAAGTTCGTTCGCGTTTGCAACACAGGCGCGGCGAATGGGTCGCTGATCTGATAACGGCATTCGATCATTTGCGCGCAGTCGTCGTAGCGATGGCGCACGACGCTGACGGCATACCCCTCGAATAAAAATGTCTCTTCGCCAAGCGCCACGAGGTCGATATCCACCGGTTGAAAATAAGGGGCGTCTTTGCTTAACCCTTTGAATGGTTCGGTGGGTCGCGCTTTGCCGTTATCTGAATCGGGAAAGGCGAGTAAATAACAGATTTCCATGGGGTAAGTTTAGCACAGGAGGGAGTTGAAAGCGTTTCCGCGTCAAGCGCGATGAGAAACGCGCTTCCTATTCTGGTTGCCCTGTTGGTCTCCGCCATAACACTCGGCGTATTAATGACTGGTGTTGCGCAATAGAAAGAACACGCGATCGTTACACATCGCAATATCTCTCTGAAATCCGTCTGACAGCGTTGGGAAAAGGGCTGCTGGAAATCTCGTAACGCGACTTTTTGAAGATTAACAATTAAACCGAGCAATCCGTTTTGAACCACGGAGACGCTGAGTGGAGTTTCGACCGTTTTTAACGGGAATCTTTTTTTCAAACACAAAGGCTTGCATTGAGCTTGTCGCAATGACGCGACGGTCGCGAAGGAAAAACACAAGGAATCTAACCTCTTTTTTTCCCCTTTGTGTCCTTCGTGGTGGGCGCTTTCCCGTTAATTACGGGAGACCCGTTTTTAATTAGACCTCTTGCGAAAGTCATTCTGCACCTGAGACGCTGAGTCGCAGAGAGTAAAAATAAGGTTTTCTCAGCGTTCTCTGTGTCTCTGTGGCTGAAGAAATTACCACGTATGCAAGAGGTTAATTATTTTATTTCGCAAGTTCAATGCAAGTTCTCGGTGTCTCCGTGTCTAAGTGGTTGGAATTGGCGCCCTCAAATCCAACTTGTTGCTCGATTAATTTGGAAAAGCACTACGCACCTGACAGTTTTAAAAACGAGACGCGGATGAACACCGATTTTTCAACAAACAGGTGAAAAAAGTTTTTTATCAGCGTCCAAAAAGGAAAGTGTCAGGTGGCTAGGAAAGGTACAACAAGTCGCTGCATGGCGATGTATTTCCATGGATCTAAAAGTTTTCATCGCCGCCCGCGAAACTATTTGCGCCGCGAAGTGGCAGGTGAAATCGAACATGGAATGGAGCGATGGAAATAAAAAGGTGGAGCGATCAGAAAAGAGTTGGCTGTGCGGTTTGAGGTGGCAAACTTGCGGCTTGCTCTTTCATCCAATCGGGCAACTTCACGGGCGGTTCTTTGAACGGATGCGGGAAAGCCAGCGCGCCCTTTTGCAGGAGCAGTTTATTTCCCTCTGGCATGTGATCGTGCTCCAACACAAAAACGGGAACCCAATTATTTTTTAGCGTCTCAGTCGCGCCTGCCCATGTGCCGCCCGTTTCCGCATCCGACGCGACCACGATGGCGTAATCGGCAAGGCAATAGATGAGACGATTGCGACCCATTGCCGCGCCGACGGAAAACCCCGCGTTGGGACTGTACGGCGTGACGAGGCACAGATCGCCGCGCTTCAACGCTTCTTTCCGACTTTTGACCTGCTTCTCCAAACTATCCGCCAGCACACCGACGGCTGTTCCCCGCGCCTCAAGCGCAGACTCCATGCTGAGCGTATCCACGCCTCTTGCGCCGCCCGAGTACAAAACCTGCCCCGACAGTCCGCACGCATTGCCGACAAACTTTGCGCAATCCTGTCCCGCTTCATCCAAGTGACGCGAACCGACGACTCCAATCCCAGGCTGACCGAGCAATGCCTTTTCGCCTGCATAGAACAATACGGCGGGAGCCGAGTCTTTCAAGCGTTGGCGATATTTTTCAGGGTAATCTGAATCCGCGCGGGTGAGGGGATAGATGCCGAGGGAGGAGAGACGAGTGAGATGCGGTTGGATGTCGCGGGATGCGAGAGATGAGATGCGAGTTGCGAGTTCGGGGTCGAGATCAAGTTTGAGGCGGAGATCAGAGCCGGGGAGGTGAATCAGATCGGAGGGGCGGAGGGAGGCGGCTTGCAGTTTCCGCACAAGGGGATTCCATTCGCGCAGGGTCAATGGCTTGACGGAGTCGTCGAGTCCGAGTTGGGAGCAGAGGAGGAGGAGGGCGAGGGAGTCGTTGTTCATGATACGAGATACGTGTTTACGCGTCTATCTGCCTACAGATCCGAATGAATAGTGCGTGTCAAGGTCAGCACGTTGATATTTGCCGCGCCATGTTTACGAAGCAGGCGGGTAATCTCTTCGATGGTCGCGCCTGAGTCGAAGAGGTCGTCAACAAGTAGGATGCGTTTGGTAGTTATATCACCGTTCACCGCGAACGCGCCTGCGACGTTGTCGCGTTTTTGCGGGAGGGTAAGGATTTCTTTTTGCGGCTGGGTCTGGCGGGATTTGACGATGAAGGTCTGCACAGGCTTGTTGAATGTTTTTGATAACGTTTTGCAAAATTCGTGAACGGGACTGAATTCGCGTTGAGTAGAGGATGGAACGGGAAGAATCATGTCGAATTGATTCATGTTGGGGTGCGCGGCAAAGAGTTCGCGCGTATGTTCGACGAGCGTGGGCAGAACGGATGCGTCCGATTCGTATTTGAGTCGATAGACAAGATCGCCGATGCCGCTTCGGTTCCACTCTGCGCCCTTGTAAGAACTATGGAAGTCGAGGGCAAAGCCTGCCTGCCAAGTGCCTTTGAGCGGGCGGGGGTGAGGGGTGGAAAGATAATCTGTAATGGAGTCTGTTTGCGCGTGTTTACCTGTATACCTGTCTTCTTGTATACGAGTTTCTGTACTGTGTGTTTCGTGTGCCGCCACAACACAACGGATCATCTCATACGTGATCTCATCGGGCAGAATACTTTTGATGGGGAAGAGGAATTGGGTCGAGCCGACTGTTTGAATTGCCGCCATGATTTTTCCTTTCGTTTCCTTTTCGATGACCTGGTCCGCGTCGAGTTTGCCCGCTTCGATGAGTTTGGCGCAGTGACCGTAAATGGTCATCAGGGTCAGTTCGCGTTGGCGCGCAATCTGTTCGGGCGTGAGACCTTCATGGATGAGTTGCGCGGTGTACTCCACCGTTCCGCCCGCCTGCATTTGGGCTTTCTTCTTTTCGATCTTGTGTTTAGAAATGCCCTGCGGGAGTTTCAGCGGAATGGAGGTTTTTTGTTGAATGGCGCTCTCGCCTTTGGGCGTCAGTTTGATGACAGGGTATTCGCCGCCGACGACTTTGAGGTATCCGAGTGAAACTAATTCCTGAATCATGTCTTCGAGATGTCTCAATTGCAGGGCGGCGAGTTTTTTGTAATAAGGATTCTTGTCATAGTGAAATTGTAGGATGTCTTGCGCCTTTGAGCCTTTCAGAATTTGCGCAAGTTTCTTCCTGCCGACTTGTCGAGTTCCAAGCCTGTGGACTGTATCCAAAATGATGAGTGCGGCGCGTTCGATGAGGTCCATCTGCGCCACGTCGCCGACGGTTTCGCTGGTCTTCTGCGTTGACAGGGACTTTCGCGTTTCGCAATTATCGCAACATACGGGCGCGTCGGCATTGCCGTGATCGCCGAAATGTTGAAGCACGATTCGACGACGGCAGGAGTTGGTCTCGGCATAGCGGATTATGTGATCGAGTTGTTCGGTGCGGTGGCGGATGTGATCCCTGCTGCGCGACGCGGCTTGTTGGACGGCGTGTGGATCCCATTTGCCTTTGCGTAGGGACATGCGCGCTCCGTCATCGCCGAGATGTTCGAGCGCGCCGATGCGTTCCAGTTCGGCGAGTCCCACTTTGATTTTGACGTGGTGCAGTTCAGTACGACGCTGGAAGTCTTCGGTGGTGAGCCAAACTTCGTCGTTGATCTTTCCCAGCGCGCGGTAGAGGAGTTGCAGTTCGTCGGGGGTGACCACGCTGTTTTGAATGAAAAATTCCTGCAAGGCGCGATCTTGCGGATCGTACAAAAGCGCGGCTCTGGCGGGATACCCATCGCGCCCCGCGCGACCTGCCTCCTGATAATACGCTTCGAGCGAACCTGGCACGGAATAGTGAATGACCTGCCGCACGTCGGCGCGGTCAATGCCCATGCCGAAGGCGTTGGTCGCCACGATGACCGGAGTGACGCCGCTGATGAAGCGTTCTTGAATCCGCGCGCGCTCTTCGGGTGGCATCCCTGCGTGATAGTGTTCGGCTTGTAGTTTGCAAATAACGCGAATGAATTCAGCGACTTCTTCAGCGTCGCGGCGGGTGCCTGTATAGATGATGGTCGCGCCGCGCGCAAACTGGAAGTGTGCGGTACATAGTTCGCTCAAGGCGCGAAATTTGGCTTCGGCGCCTGTCGTATATTTCACTTCGAGCGTCAGGTTGGGACGGTTGAAGCCTGTGACAATGCGCGTTGTGGATTCGGACAGACCAATCAGGCGGACGATTTCATTTTGAACTTTGGGGGTTGCGGTGGCGGTCAGTGCAACGGTGAGCGGATTTCTCAGGTGGCGGCGCGTTTCGGCGATGTGTAGGTAGTCGGGGCGGAAGTCGTGTCCCCACTCAGAGATGCAGTGCGCTTCGTCAACGGCAAGCAGGCTCAAGGTCAAGGATTGAAGCGAGCGGAGGAAGGTCACACTGCGCAGGCGTTCGGGCGCGACGTAGACGAGTCGATAATTCCCTTGTGATACAAGCGTCAATCTCTGGTTTTGTTCCGCGGATGAAATTGCGCTGTTGATGAACGTGGCGGGAATCCCTTTGCGGTTGAGCGCGTCCACCTGGTCTTTCATCAACGCGATGAGCGGCGAGATGACGAGCGTGAGTCCTTCGAATTGCAACGCGGCAAGTTGATAGATGAGCGATTTGCCCGCGCCTGTCGGCATGATGGCGAGCGTGTGATTTTTGTCGAGGAGACTCGTGATCGCTTCTTCCTGTCCTGCGCGGAAGGAGTCGAAGCCGAAGTGAGCGCGGAGGGAAGAGGTGAGGAATGTCATTCTGTGTTGCCGCCCTCAAACTGCTCACAGCCCTGATGCTCGAAGGTTAACAACCCCGCGCGCGGACTGGCTGGATTCGCGCACACGCCCCAGTCATAGCCGAGCTTGCCTGGAAGTTTGAGAAAATGTTTACACCCGACGGAACAATCGGGTTCGCCGTTGCGTTCACGCTTGCCGTAGGGTTCAAAGTCCGAAGGGAGGTTGCGGCAGATGGAATGTAGATGGTCGCGCAGGGAGGGTTGATCGTCGTGTTCCTTGCCGATCAAGAACAGGTAATCATCCGCAAACGATTCGAACATGAGGCGAAGGAGCGCTTCGCTCTCGTGTGAGAACGTGTAATATTCAGGGATATGGCGAACTTCCATATCGTACTGTTCGGTCTCCACGTTCCACTTGGCTTGTGCCTGAATAGCGCGATGCCTGAAATGTAACGGCGGATGTAGGTCTGGCGGACGCGGTTCGACAGGCGCGTGTTTGTGAATTTCGCGTTCCGGTTCGCCTGTTTCGGGGTTGCGCGTCAGCACAGTCTTCAACTTACGCTCTTCGATCTCGAACCAGACGTTGACATACACACTTTCATCCGCCGAACTGCAACCATCGCAATTGAAGTCTTCACGAATGAAGTAATGCCCTGAATATTGCGGGATCTCATCTCCGACGTAAAATGTATCCATCACATTTTCAAAGTGTTTGGTTTGTATTTCCGCCAATCCCAAATGGCGGCTCGTGCGGTATGCTTCGATCCTGTCGGGCGTATCCAGTTGTTCGATCCATGCGTCGATGTTGTCGAAACCGTCGCGCTTTGCCCAATAATCTTGAAGGTGGAATTTCTTTTCACCCCTCAGAAAATTCTGGCGTGATTCAACCTGCGATTGTTTGTGCCGCTGGATATCGCGTTCAGCCGCCTCCCAGCGCATTGGGGAGTGGCGATATTGCCTGCCGCAAAACGGACAGTCTAATTCGGCGTAGACGGTGTCGAACATTCCCATGGCGAACCTTTCCGTAGTAATGCTTGGAGACAAAGGTTGGGCGACAAGCGAAGTATACCGAGTATTTTCCCGCTTGTGCTGTTAAAATAGGCTCTCCCGAAGTTAATGGAAAAAGCAGAGGGGATGCGCTATCCTCGGAAAGGAAAGAGGATTGGGATTTGTATGAAATCTGGAATTGTTTTACGCAATCAACATAAAAGATTCCATCAATGAGCACATATATGAAATACCAATACTCCGAGCGTGTTCTTATATTAATCCTGGCTTTGATTTCAACAGTGTATATCGGCTTGAATTTAATACAGCCCAACCTATCAGTTCGTATTGCACAGGAGGACAAAATTCTTTCAGGGAACATGGAGCCTCCTTATCAATATCGGGTCATTGAGCCTCTCCTTGGAAAGGGGCTGCAAACGCTGTTGATTCCCGTATTGCCGGAAGCCTCTGCCCGACACCTCTTTGCGTACATGATTATGACATTTTTTGTGTTGTGCAATGTCTTTTCCATCTTCCATTGGCTGTTGTCGAGGCTTTCCTTCCCTCCTCTAGCCGCCCTGATAGGCGTGATCTTGCTGCAACTCGTCATACCGCTATCGGTTACCGGCTATTATATGGAAGGAGATTTCATAACCCTGCTATTTTATTTGTTGGGATTAAGTCTGATGTTACAAGGTCGCGATCTATTGTTGCCTGTCATCATAGGAGCAGCTGTTCTAAATCGGGATCAAATTATCTTTTTGTTGGTGTTTTATTGGGCATATCGTTTGGGCCACCCGAAGGGCATTACCAAGCGCGCGCTTCTGGTGACAGCCCTCTCTTTGGGCATGTTTCTAATTAGTTATCTGGGATTGCGCTATTACTTCGGTTTCAAAACCAGCCAGTACACGATTCAGGCGCATATCGCAAACAACACCGACCTTTCACATGTTTTATGGATTCTTTGGCTTTGGTCTGCTGAGGTACTTGGGTTTACCATGCTCTGCATACTTGCATTCCGACAAAGCGCGCGCTTCTTCCGACTTTCCTTTCTTAGCCTGGGAATGTATATAATTCTTTTCTTCTTGAATGGAAATCTTTGGGAGATGGCTAAATTCCTGCCAGCTTTTCTCGTTTTGATCCCAATGAGCCTTCAAGTGTTGACTGGGCATCGGATTGACGAATCGGTGTTGTACAAATCGGCCTCGCCATCAAAACGCTCGATGGATGGCGCGGGCAGGCAGGAAGTGTCACACTCGAAATAAATCGTTCCCGTTAATGTATTCGGGATTTAACCTTGGAGTGGGTGTCGTTGAAGGAAAGATGGATGGAGTTTGTTTAATGCTATATCATCTTGAAACTTAACCCCGATATAGGAACTGGTATCGTTTAGCAACCCGCCGAAGACCAATAGCGCTAATCTTGTTCACAATAACATCTACTGGTTTATCTTCCACACATGTTTCATCACGGGCAATATAACTTGTACAAGCGATTAGCCAAATCCGGAACAATAGAGCGAGATCAATTATCAGTTCTATAGCAACTTTGCCAAAAAAGGGACATTTCTACTTTGCCCTAACGAAAACAAAAGCGTGCTTGACAGCATTGCCGTAAAAGGCGACAATGCTCATTGTGTACGCAATGAGCATTGTGTTATTTGGAGGCTGAAATGACAATTTTTATCGGCGCAAGAGACCTTCGGCAGAGGGTTGCTGAAATTCTCGGCAAAGTCGGTTTTGGAGGAGATGTGACAGTCGTGGAAAAGTCGGGCAAACCTATGGCGGCGATCATTCCCATCGAGATGTGCCAGAAACTGATGGCAGAACGCGAGCGCGCTTCCAAATAGTGGATAAGATTCGCAACCCACAGGCAGAGCGTCCCTTAAAGGAAATCGAACCATGTCGACTCTTCTTCGCCAAGACGCGCTTCTGGCTTCAGGTCAAATGGATGTGCAAGGCGCGGTTCCTCAAGACCCAGACGATGAAAAATTTATCGTCATCGCTTTGGAAGGCGAGGCAACTGTCATCGTGAGCGACGATCAGCCTCTGTTGGATTTGGGCAGGTACGGAGATAGTGCAATCCAAACTGCCCGCCAATTTCTCGACTCGCTTCACTCCGAACCTTCGGCATGATTGCCACCCTCACCATCCACCTCCACCTCCCTGCTTGCGCCTCCCTCAAACAAAAACGCGGACGGATCAAGCCGCTCATCTCACGCTTGCGCCGCGAGTTCAACGTCTCTGTTGCGGAGGTGGATTTGCAGGACAAATGGGATGAGGCGGTTATCGTCTGCGCGATGGCGGGGAACGACGCCGCGTTTTTACAGTCTGCGTTGGGGAATGTGGCAAAATGGGTCGAAGCGAATTGGTCAGATGGGGATGTGTGGGAGAGCAGAATACAGGTGGAGGGGTAAACAGGTAGACAAGTCACGTGTGTACGTGTTTACCTGTCTACTTGTTTCCTTACCGACTTGTTTCCTTATATACTTGCCTACATTCCCCAAGGAGAACTCATGGACTTACACCTCAAAAACAAACGCGCGCTCGTGACAAGCTCCTCTCGCGGGCTTGGCTATGCCGCCGCGTTGCTTCTCGCAAAAGAGGGTTGCCGCGTGGCGATCAATGGACGGGATGAGTCAACGATAAAAAGTGTGGCGGGGGAGGTAAACAAGGAAACAGGTATACAAGTAGAAGGCTTCGCGGGTGATGTAAGCGATGCGTCTGTGCCTGAAAAGTTGATTCAACAAACTGTGGATGCGTTCGGCGGGTTGGACATCCTCATCACCAACGCGGGCGGGCCGACATCTGGCTCGATCGATTCGCTGGATGACGCCGCGTGGCAAAAAGGGATTGATCTTTGCCTGATGAGTCATGTCCGTCTCATCAAAGCCGCGTTGCCACATCTGCGAAAATCTGATTCGGCAAGTGTGTTGACGATCACATCCTATTCGGTCAAACAGTCGATTCCAAATTTGCTCCTCTCGAACAGCGTCCGCGCGGCGACGGCGGGACTCACCAAGTCTTTGGCGTTGGAACTGGGCAGGGAGGGAATCCGTCTAAACTCCATTCTGCCGGGCTGGACGGAGACGGAACGAGTCGAAGAGTTGATGAAGGCTCGGGCGGAGAAGAATCAGACCTCCCCGTCGGATGAGAAGCGTATGCAGGTTGAATCCACCGCGCTGGGCCGGATGGGTCGTCCCGAAGAGTTTGCCAACGCCGCCGCCTTCCTCGTCTCGCCTGCCGCGTCGTACATCACGGGCGTCTTGCTGAACGTGGACGGCGGAATCATCCAGGGAACTTTTTGATGAAAAATTCCACATCACAAATGTCGTTGCGAGGAGGAGCGCCCTGCGCCACGACGAAGCAATCTCCTCGCGTCGTCAGAAAATTTCTGTCGAAGTTATTCATAATGCTTTCCTCCATGATGTTGCTTTTCATAAGTTGCGCGCCGCAAGCGACTCCCGCGCCAACATCGTCGCCCTTCACAGCCAGCGATGCGCAGATAGTGTTGATCCAATTCTTCGATCTGTTGAACGCAAAGCAATATGCCAAAGCCGACCTGTTCTACGGCGGCGCGTATGAGCAGTTGCAAGTTTTCAACTCGGCGGCAGACCCCGAGGATCACGCCGCGTTGTGGAGTTGGTCTTGTGAAAACGCGGGACTGCAATGCCTGAAAGTTCGCGCCGCGACATTCAAAAATTTGCAAGGCGACACATTTGTCTTTCAAGTAGAATTCAACAACCCAGACGGCAGTTTGTTCGTGAGGGGTCCGTGTTGCGGCGCGGATGAAACTGAAATGCCGCCCGTGTCACAATTCGAATACCGCATAGCGCAAGACAAAGACGGACAATTCAAAGTCATGGATCTGCCTCCTTATGTCCCTTGATCGCGAAACAAAAAAAATATCTTTTCTAGCGCGCGCGTCGATTTTGATCGCGTCTTTCTTCCTCATTGATAAGATACTCGCCTTCGCGCGGGTGGGCATCATCTCGCGCATCTACACGGACGATGTCGGCTTGCTGGATGTGTTCAACTCTGCCAACAATGTGCCAGACGTGTTGTTCGCGCTCATCTCTGGCGGCGCGCTGGCGATGGCGTTCATCCCGTTGATGAGCGACTACCTCACCACACAAGGACGCGAAGCCGCATGGGATTTGTTCTCGCGCGTGGCGAACCTCGCGTTTCTCGTCACCAGCTCGATCGCGGTCCTGGTTTTTATTTTCGCGCAACAAATCGTGGATCATGTGATCGTCCCCGGCTTCACGCCTGAACAACGCGCGCTCGTCGCTGAACTCATGCGACTGAACCTCATCAGCACAATCATCTTTTCGATCAGCGGACTGGTGATGGCAAGCCTGCAAGCCAACCAGCATTTTATTTTGCCCGCGCTCGCGCCCACCATGTACAACGTCGGTCAAATCTTTGGGGCCATTATTTTTGTGCCAATTTTCGGACTCCCCGGTCTTGTGTACGGAGTCATCCTCGGCGCGTTATTGCATCTCGGCGTGCAAATACCGGCGTTATTCAAATTCGGTTTCCAATGGACTCCCGCGCTCGACCTGCGAAACACCGGACTGCTCGAAGCGCTCAAACTGCTCGGCCCGCGTTTGCTCACCATGGGAGGCATTCAACTCATCGTGATTGCCCGAGACTATCTCGCCTCGTTGACCGGGCAGGAGGGCGCCGTCACCTCGCTCGCCTTCGGTTGGATGATCATGCAAGTGCCCGAGACCCTGCTCGGGACGGCGATCGCCACTGCCATGCTCCCCACCCTGTCGGAATTCGCCTCGCGCGACAAGTGGCGTGAATTCCGTTTGGCGATCGAACGCGCCCTGCGAGTGTTGATCGCCCTCACGATTCCCATCGCGGCGGTGATGGCGGCGGGGATCAATCCGCTTGTCCGCGCCGCGTTCGGCTTCGACGCGGACATGTCCACCCTCATTACATGGACAACCCGCGCCTATCTCATCACGCTCACAGGGTACTCGATCCACGAGATCGCGGCGCGTTCGTTTTATGCTCGCAAAGAACCGATCTTCCCATTGTACGCGGTCATTGTGCGGCTCGCCCTGTTCATCGGCATCGGCTATTTTGGAATCACGCTGTTCAAGCATATCGGAGCGCCGGTCATTGCGTTCGCCGAGATCGCGCTGCTGATCGAATCCATCTTCCTTTTCGTCTGGTTGAGCAGGCGGATGCATGAACCCATCGTGGTGTGGAGCGCGGTGGCCAAGGGAATGATCGCGGCGGTCATTGGCGGAGTGACAGCCTACCTGCTGGCGGCCTACATCCCCGGCTCCGCGGTGTTGACGGCGTTACTCGGCATGACCATCGGCGGAATTGTCTGCCTGCCCATCATTTGGTCGGAAATTAAATTGTTGTTAAAACTCTAAAATCGAGGCTGATATAATCGCTCCACAATTAACATGTCATTCTGAGCATCCGTTCCCAAGTGCTTGACGCAGTTGAACTGCGTCAAGGCCGGCAGTGAACCTGCCGCCGCATCTTTCTCGAGGTAGAAAAAATTTCAAATGTCTGAAGATCCTGGAAGCACACAACCAAACATAAAAGCAGTACAACCCGGGCGCGGCAAACGATTCCTGTTCAACGCGCTGGGCGTGATCGTCCTCCTCGCCATCGCGATCGTGACCGGATTCCGCTCTGGCATCGGCACACGCCAGAGTTACCAATCGTCGGTGATGAGCGGACAACTCAGCGAGCAATTCACCTTCGCGCTCGTGGATATTCAATTCGGGCGGTACGAAAACGCCAAACAGCGCCTCGAGTGGATCATCCAACACGACCCCGCCTTCCCCGACGCGCAACAACAATTGACCAATGTGCTGGTGTTGATGAACCAGCCCACGCCGACGGTCACTCCCTCGCCCGTACCCACTCATGATTTCAGCGGCGCGGAAGAGGCATACGCGCGCGCCCAACAACTCATCGCCGCGCAAGATTGGCCCGCCGCCATCAGCGCGCTCGACGAAATGCGCAAACTCGACCCCACCTATCAAACCTCCCTCGTGGATGGCATGTACTACTTCGCCCTGCGCAACTACGGCGTGAACCTCATCAATGGGGGGAATCTCGAAGGCGGCATTTACCAGATCACACTGGCAGAACGATTCGGAACCATCGACCGCGACGCCAACGGACTCCGCGAAGGCGCGCGCATCTACCTCATCGGCGCGTCGTTCTGGGAGTTGGATTGGCAACAAGCCGTCTTTTACTTCGATCAGGTCTATCGCGGTTGGGCAGGTCTGTGGGACGGCACCATGTATGCCACCACCCGCTATCAATACGCCTCCATGCGCTACGGCGACGACCTGCTCGCCAAAGGCGATTACTGCGGCGCGTACACCCAATACACTAACGCGCAAGGGGTTGGCGAACTCGATAGCGCCGCTCAAAAGGGATTCAACGAAGCGACAGAAGCTTGCTACCCTGCCACCGCCACACTCGAGCCCATCGTACCCACTGAAACCCCAACCCCCGGCGGACCGCCGCCTGCCGATACGCCAACCGAAACGCCAACCGAAACGCCAAATACACAACCACCACCCTCCCCATGACGCCTCCTCCCAACTGGGCGATCGTACTCACCTATTGGTTGCATTTTATTGCCACGGTCATGTGGGTGGGCAATCTTTCAGCAATTGCCTTCCTGCTCCTGCCCGCCATGAAGCGCGCGCTCGACCCGAACGCGCAACTGGCGTTGATCGAAGCCATCCAAAAACGGTTCGAACCCCTCGCGTGGTTCAGCATCAGCCTGCTGGTTTTGACCGGCTTATTCCAGATGAGCGTCAACCCGCATTATGACGGGTTTCTTTCCACCAGCGCGCAATGGTCGCTGGCGATCCTTGCCAAACATTTTCTGGGCATGTTTGTGATCGTCGCCACCGCCATCCAAACCTGGGATGTGACCCCCGCCCTGCGTCGCGCCCTCGTCAAATCGAAGAAAATGGATAATTCACACGAACTGGAATCCCTGCGCCGCCGCGAAACCCGGCTCATCCAAATCAACCTCATTCTGGGAATCCTCCTCCTCGCCGCGACGGCTGTCGCAAGAGCCGCATAAGCAGACGTGAATCAAAACAGCCCGCCTCTTTCTCAGGGGCGGGCTGTTTCTGTTTCCTGCAACCGAATCAACTCGTGGAGCATCTACACGCGGTTACAGATTACAACCGAATCAACTCCTGCGCCGGAACCCCGGTCAGATCATACGCCATCGCGCCGGTGATTTTTACCGGCACGATCTCGCCGATCTTCACTTCGCCCTCGATAAATACCAAGCCGTCGATCTCCGGCGCGTCGCGGTACGAACGTCCGATGGCGATCCCTCTATCGCGTCCTTCCACTAACACATCCAACGTTTTGCCGACATACGATTGATTGACCTGCATCGAAATCCCCTGTTGCAGCTCCATCAACTGTTCAAAACGCGCCTGCTTCACCTCGGCAGAGACGGGGTCGCCAAGCGGCTCGCTCGTCGTCCCCGGCTCGAACGAAAATTGGAATGTTCCCACACGGTCGAAGCGGATCTCTTTTACAAAATCAACCAGCGCCTGATATTCCTCATCTGTTTCGCCGGGATATCCAACGATGAATGTTGTGCGAATGGCAAGGTTTTGAATCTTCGCGCGCATCTTTCCAAGCGCGCGATGCACCCAGTCAATATTCGAGGGGCGGCGCATACGATACAACGTCTTGGGATGCGCGTGTTGAAGCGGCATATCGAGATACGGCAGGACTTGTTGGCTCGAAGCCATCACATCGATCAGGCGATCCGTCACATAGCCGGGATAGGCGTACATGACGCGGAGCCAATCCATGTCGGGAACTTTTGTCGTGAGTTCCTCCAGCAAAATTGCCAGCCCATCTTTCATTCCCAAATCGTGACCGTAATCAGTTGTGTCTTGCGCGATCAGGATCAACTCGCGCACACCGGCATCGCGCAGGAGACGCGCTTCATCGACGATCAAATTTACAGGGCGCGAAACAGCCGTCCCTTTGATGAGGGGAATCGCGCAGAAGGCGCACGGGCGGCGGCATCCATCCGCCACTTTCACGTACGCGCTTGCGCCCGCCACCGACGCGCGCAATGCGTTCTGTTCATCTGTGCCGACAGTTTTAGCGTCGGGCAGGTGATACAACGGCTCAGGGTGCGGACCCTTGCGAAGTTCGCCCACCACTTGAACAATATCCATCCAGCGGCGCGTGCCGAGAACGCCGTCCACACCTGGCACTTTTTCCGCAACTTCAGAGCCGTAGCGTTGTGTCAGGCATCCCGCCGCGATGAGGATTTGATTCTTTTTCTTGCCGCCGGCAAGTTCGCGCAAGACATCCAACGATTCTTGTTTTGCGGGTCCAATGAAGCCGCAGGTGTTCACGATCAACACATTGGCATGAGACGGATTATCCACCGCGTGATAACCGTCGCGGGCGAGAAGTTGCGCCATCGAATCCGAGTCGACGGTGTTTTTGGCGCAACCAAGAGAGACGAGGTGAAAGGTGTTTTTTGACAAGATCGTTTTCCTTATCATATTGCGAGATTAATCTCGCATTACGGTGTTCCAGTTATCCTCGGCGTAGCGGAGGGTATCGGAGTTCTTGAGGGCGGCGTCGTCGCCGTTGGCGTAGGCGTGATCGTCGGCGGCTGTGTCGGCAATGCGGTGGGGGTGACGATCTCTGCCTCGCGGTAGATGTTGCTCACCACTTGACCAAACCCGCCCAGCAAGCCGAGATCGCGCCCGTTGTAGACAATGCGGAGCGCGGCGCCGCTTCCAACCAGCACCTCAACTTGTTCCTCCGCCTCGAAGGGATACGCCGTTCCGGGAATCACGCGCCCGTTGAAGACTTCCTCCCCATCCACGATCACGCGCATGTACGTCCGCTCGATGGCGATCAGGTTCACCTGCACGTTGACGTTCAGGTTCTGGGTTGGGATGACAATGGTAACCGTGGGTTCGTTCTCTTCGATCAACGCCAGTGTGGCTGTGGGCGTGAACAGGGATGGGTCGGTGGTGGCAAGCAACACATCCGAAATGGACGGCGCGGTGGGTTGTATATTCTGTTCATTTTGCCGGTTCACGATCCAGGTGATGCCCCAGATCAGAAATCCCACCAGCAGGATGGCGCTTCCGATGCCGAAGATCATATCGCCCGCGATGAAAGCGCGAAGCGGCGGGATGTTCGAGCTACTCGGTTCGCCCGGTTGCCGCCCAGGCTTTTGCGGATTATTCTCCCGATGTCGCGTCTGTAACGCGTCGGCAAATCGCAGGAGGATGGTGTCCGCGTCGAGGTCGAGGAAGGATGCGTAGTTGGATAACATGCCGCGCGTCTGCACTGTGGAGGGAAGTTTATCCATGGCGCCGTCTTCGAGCGCTTCGAGGTAATGCGCTTTGACATGCGTATTCCACTCCACCTCGCTGAGGTGCAGGCTGAGGGTCTCGCGTCGATTGCGGAGTTCAGCGCCGATCTCTTTAAAGATCAGAGAGGATGGCTGGAGGTCCTCCGGTTGGATCGCTGAAGGATGATCGTGAGCCGTGTCAATTGGTTGAGCAATCTCATCTTCGGCTTGGGGAATAACCGTCTCAGGCTGAGAGTTGGTTTGTCGCTTGCCTCGAATTGAAACAGCAGAAGTTAATCTATCCAGCCACGATTGCCACAGGCTGTCGCTCACATCGGGAGGGGAGGGTTCTTCCGCTTGAGCCGCAACAGGTTGTTCGATGACCAATTCAGGCTCGGTCAGAGCGGCTGGTTGTTCGACAATCTCGGGCTGTGGGTCGATGACTGGCTCTGCTTCGGGTTCAATTTTTTTACGTTCGCGTCGGGGCTTGGAAGGCGAAGAGGTTGCCGCGGGTTTCGGCTCGGCTTTTTTACGGCGCGTGGGTTTGGAGGGGGAAGAATCGGTGGCAGGTGTCGAGTCTGTTTTTTTGCGGCGAACAGGACGGGATGGGGAGGGAATTGTCGCTTCTTGAGGAGGAGAAACCTGAGGGGGCGATATCGCCGGCGCGGGAGTCAAATCCATTGGCGTGACCATCTCACCTGACGATTTGTTCGCGGCGCGCATGTCATCCAACAGTTGGTCAAAGTTCAAGCCGAGGAATTCGGCATAGTTGCGCAGGTATCCGCGCGCTTGCACGGGCGATGGCATGGACGAGAGATCGTCCACTTCGAGCGCCTGCAAATAAGGCACACGGATACGCGTGGCTTCGAAGACTTTTTCGAGCGTGAGGCGTTTGGCTTCGCGGGCTTCTTTGAGTTTCTGACCGATGGTTTGCATTACGAAAAAATTTTACCGCTAAGTATGCGAAAGGCGCAAAGATTTATATAACTCTTGGCGAACTTTGCGTTCCAAAGAAAATAAAACATCACCAGCGCCCCATCCCACGGGAACATGCCGGTGATGTTATGAACGGAGAGTCTTTCCTTACGATGCGGATGTTTCGGCGGCTTCGGCAGGCGCTTCAACTGGCGCTTCCGCCTCCGTTGATTCTGCCTCACCGGCTTCGCGCGCCTCGCCCTCGCGGTAGACAATGACCTTCACTTCGGGGACAAGGTCCATCGTCAGGCGGACGCGGGCTTTGAACTCGCCGAGGTTGCGGATCGGTTGCATGTCGACCTGTTGTTTTTTGACTTCGTAACGAGTCTGTTCCTGGATTGCGGTGGCAACATCTTGTGTGGTGATGGAGCCGTAGAGTTTTCCGGTCTCGCCGGCCTTCGCCGCAAAGTTGAGAATAACCGCGCCGATCTGGGTGGCCAGGTCTTTGAGTTCGCTATTGAGTTCGGTGCGTCGAATCTCAGCCTGTGAGCGAATCTTTTCGACTTGTTTGAGCGCTCCCGCGGTGGCAAGGACAGCCAGCCCCTGCGGCAACAGGAAGTTACGCCCATATCCATCCGCGACTTTTTTCACGTCCCCCGCGCGCCCCAATTTGTATACATCTTTGACCAGCATTACTTTCATTGTTTAAGCCCTTTCTTTCCAAAAAGTTTAGATTCGAGCGAAGGGTACGTCGCTCGGCGGGGTATTTTATCATAGGTTGGCGGGATATTTTCAATTGAAGTGGAAGCGTTCAATTTGCAGAATCTGATGCAATGACCAACCCTGATATAATCCCGCCGATGAACCGTAAAGCCATACTCATTTTCGGCTTCTTAATTCTCTCAATTCTCGTGGTTGGCTTCACCTTTCCTTTCACGCGCGCTTCCGCCGCGCCGCACAGGCAGGGATTCGTCACCGCCACGCCGGGCGCGGATGGTCGTATCCTGTATACGGTTGCGGATGGGGATAACTGCGGGCAGGTTGCGCTTTTGCATGGAATCACCGTGCCGCAACTGCGCCAATTGAACACTCGCCTCGATCAGGATTGCGCGCTCACTGTCGGACAGCAACTGGTTGTCGGTGTGATCTCGATCGAGCCTACCGCTGGACCCGCGCCTACGCTTCCATCACCGACGCCCACCTCCACGCCCATCGATGGGACGACGATCGTGTGCGTCCTGCTCTTCAACGATGCCAACGGCGACGCGTTGCGGCAGGAAACAGAATTCGGCATCGATGGCGGCGCGGTCAGCCTGACGAATATCAACGGTTCGTTTGCCGAGACCAAGGATACTGTTTCTACATTTGACCCAGACACGCTGGAGCCGGACCGTTCGTGCTTCGAGGATGTGCCGCAGGGAGAATACAACGTCAGCATGGCGGTGCCCGATAGTTATAACCCGACCATGGTGATGAGCTATAACTTCACCGTCAAGGCAGGCGACCGGGCTTCCGTTGATTTTGGTGCGCAACCCAAAACAGTGACGGTGAGTGAACCGACCGAACCTGAAGGCGGCGGCAGATCGTCGATCCTTGGCGTCTTCGGAATACTTCTGTTACTCGCTGGCGCCGGGCTTGGGTATTATTCATGGCGCGCCAGCCAGCCGCAAAGCAAGCTGAAGGGTAGCCCGCTGGATAAAAGATAGAACAAAAAACCTCCGAAATTTCGGAGGTTTTTTTCAACCTTCAACCTTATTCATCACCCCATCGGGTGCTTCATCCTCTGCCCGCCGATCAAATGGAGGTGCAAGTGAAACACGGTCTGCCCGCCATCCGCGCCGTGATTCGAGATCAGCCGGTAGCCTGTTTTATCGATCTTCTCTTTTTCTGCGAGCCCACGCGCCACGGTGAAGAGATGACCCATCAACGGTTCGTCCGCTTCTTCGAGAGTGGCTACCGACTCGATGTGACGGTTCGGCACGATCAGGATATGCGTCGGCGCGACCGGGTTGATATCGCGAAAGGCGGTCGCCTGTTCGTCGCGATACGCGATGGCGCCGGGGATGTCTCCTGAAACGATCTTGCAGAAGATGCAGTTGTTGTCGGTCATGTTGAATTATCCTTTTGCTGGGGCGGTGTTTCAACACCCTTACTTTTGTGTGATTGTTCCAAATTCTACCCCAGCCTATGAAAAGCATTAGAAACTTCTTTGCATTCCAGGGCGTCTTATCAATTGGCGATATAATCCCCGCACGAAGGAATACCCATGAACGAAACGATTCTCACACTCCTTGTTTTCCTCCTTGCCTTTGGCGGCATGGTCATCATCCACGAATTCGGGCACTACATTGTGGCGCGCTGGTGCGACATCGAAGTGGAAGAATTCGGGCTCGGCTTTCCCACGCCGGGCGCGATCACCCTCTTCACCTGGAAGGGAACCCGCTTCACGCTGAACTGGCTTCCGCTCGGAGGCTTCGTCAGACCCAAAGGCGAGAATGATCCGAACGTGCCGGGCGGGTTGGCGGCGGCGCCTCCGTGGAAGCGCTTCGCTGTTCTTGTTGCCGGTCCGTTGATGAACCTCTTTACAGCAGTCCTCATCTACAGTTTCATTTTCTATCGCGTCGGCGCGCCCGATACGACGCGTGTGCTGGTTTCCTCGGTGGTCGAAGGAAGCCCGGCGAACTCGGCGGGGTTTCAAGCCGGCGACATTTTCGTCAGCGGGAACGGGCAACCCATCCACAGTTACGACGAACTGCGCGTGATCGTGGATGCCGGTCAAGACCAGCCTGTGACCTTCCTCGTGAGCCGCAACGGAGAGGAATTGGAATTGGTCGCCACGCCACAATTCGACCAGGCGCAAAACCGCGTCATGATCGGAGTGGGGCTGGGCGTGCCTTTCGTCCGGTCTGCTTCGCCCCTTGAAACGCTCAGCCTTGGCGCGCGGTATACCTATTTCAACATCCGAAATTTGATCTCGCTCCCCGCGCAAATGATTCGCGGCACTCTCACTCCGGAACAAAGCCGCGTGATCGGCTTGAAGGGCATCTACGACATCATCGGTCAGACGGTGAGTCACGATGTGGAAGCGACATCCAACCCCAGCGCCGGCGAACCGGTTCCGACCGACCCCGCCGACCAGCCAGTGCGCACGCTTGAATTGATCGCCGGGCTTTCGATCAGCCTCGGCATCTTCAACCTGTTCCCCTTCCCCGCGCTGGATGGCGGGCGCATCATCTTCATCCTGCCCGAGTTGATCTTCCGCCGCCGCGTCCCCGCCAATGTGGAAAACCTCGTGCACGGACTCGGCATGACCGTGCTCCTGTTATTCATGATCTACGTCAACGTGATGGATTTCGTCAACCCGATCGGCATTGTTGTGCCCTAACCCATGAACCCAAACCCGAATCCCTTCCAGTTTGTGCTCGACGCGCTCCTCAACGAGAAAAAGAAGTTTTCCCCCAAGTTTCTGCATCACTTCTCCGATATGGGAGCGCTTGAACTCAAAACGCTCGGCGATATTTGGCCGCGCGTCAGCGTCAAGCGCAAGTTGAGCGTGCTCGAACTACTTGAGACGCTTGCCGAAGAGAATACCCTCGTCTCGTTCGATGATTTTGCAAAATCGATTCTCACCGACGCGGAATCCACCGTGCGCGGGCGAGCCTTGCGCCTCCTGCGCGAATCGGACGATACCCGCCTCGTCCCAACGTACATCGATATGCTCAAATCGGACGCGGATGCGCAGACCCGCGCTGAAGCCGCCGCCAACCTTGGCTTGTTCGTTGCCCTCGGCGAACTCGAGGAAGCGCCACCCGATATCAAAAAGCAGGTGGAAGATGAATTGCTGGCTGTCGCGCATGGCAGTGACGATGCAAGAGTCCGCCGGCGCGCGCTCGAAGCGATTGGGTTTTCCTCGCGTCCCGAAGTGACCGCGTTGATCGAGTCGTCGTTCAAGCGTGATGATTCCGCCTGGCAGACCTCCGCGTTGTTTGCTATGGGGCGCTCCGCCGATAACCGCTGGGATGAGCGCGTAATCGCCTCGCTTGCCAACGTGAACCGTAATGTGCGCGAAGGCGCGGTGGAGGCGGCGGGACAGCTGGGCATCAAGGAAGCCACCCCGATTCTGTTGAAGTTGGTCGAAGACGAGGAAGACGATGATGTGACCGGCGCGGTCATCTGGTCGCTTTCGCAAATCGGCGGCGAGGATGCCCGCACCTTCATCGAAAACCTGCTCGACCAGACCGATGATGAAAATGAAGACCAGATCGAGTTCCTCGAAGAAGCGCTCGAAAACCTTGCCTTCACCGACGAGTTGGACAAGTTCGATCTCTTCAACATTGAAACGGACCTTGAGTTCGAAGATGAAGCGGGGGATGAGGAAGACTCGTGAAATAAAGGGCAACGCCCAAGGTTGTGGATAGCCCAACAGACTAACTACGGCAAAACTGAGTCACGGAGACGTTATAATCCCCGTGACTTTTCTGTTAACAACCGACTCCTCTATGGAAATGATATTTGCCCTCTGATTACCTTACACAATGGTTTTAATACGCAGATAAACGCTGATTCAAAGTAACTACTCAGGCATGTCGTTGCGAGGAGGCTCTTGCTCGCCTGCCCCGATGTTTTTCGGGGTCCCGACGCCTGTCCTGAGCCTGTCGAAGGGAAGCAATCTCCCGGCGTTGGGGGACTGC
>Ga0138256_10000406_pt1 | contig 47686 bp, 39 predicted proteins | sample KNB2016incub_MG_FD_105486 | JGI IMG/M metagenome (GOLD analysis project Ga0138256, IMG submission 105486) | Active sludge microbial communities from wastewater in Klosterneuburg, Austria - KNB2014incub_MG | ecosystem: Engineered > WWTP > Activated sludge > Unclassified | place: Austria... | reverse complement strand
CACAGCGCACCGGCAAGCACGATACGGCGGATCATTTCTGGAGCCCTCCGAGCAACAGGCCGGGATGAAACCGGCTCTTCGCCGTGTCGGGGTCGAGCCCGTCGAGCACCGTGGCGCCCAGCGACACGGCCGAGCCGTGCTCGCTGGCGTGGAGTGCGATGGCGGCGCGCCCCGAGTCGCGGCGTTCGATGTCGTAGACCGCTGCCACGTCGCGCTCGACCTGGATCGAGGTGGGGTGCAGGTTGGAAAGATCGATGCTGGCAAAATCGGGTGTCCCGGGCCGAAGCGCCCAGGCGCGCTGGCCGTCGGGGGACACGCCCAGCTGGAACCCGCCGGCGTTGGTCAGCATGGGAAAGCTCTGCCGCTTGTCGAGGTCGAGCACGTAGAACTCGCTGGCGGTGGTGCTCTCGAGGATCTTGAGGTGCGCGAACTGGTCACCCGGCACGCTCTTCACCTTCGAGACGGCGATGCCAATGTCATAGTCGTCCACGCTGCGGAAGGGCGTGCCGCTGGTCTTGCCCAGAGACCAGAACGCGATGCCGGTGGTCGAGTCGCTCCAGAGCAGCGCCACGTCGCTCTTCTGCGGCTTGTTCGAGACGTCGTCGGTGACGCGGGTGATGCGCGAATACGGCTTGGGAAAGTCCACCGTCTCGGGGAAGGTGGTCGCCGGGTCGATCAAGGTCGCGCTCTGGGTCGACGGCACCAGCGCCGCCAAGCGCAGCCCGCCGTCGGTCTGCACGAAGGCAATGCTGCTGGGCACGCCGCCCACGTCGGCCACGTTCACCGTGGCCTTGAACGGCTTCTTGTCGCCAGCCGGCGGCGTGGCCAGGTCGACCACCATCACGTTGGGGTCGTTCGCCAGGCGCACGGCGATGCGCGCGTCGGCGGGGTCGGCCGGATCGCCATCGTGGAACGCGACCTCGGCGGGCGCGCCGGTCGCACCTGAGGGCGTCTTGGGCAAGATCAGCGTGACCTCGTCGCGAGTGAGATCCGAGAGGTCGATGAGCGACACGTCTTGCCCCGTCTCGACCAGGGCGAAGCGCCGGGGTGGGCCGTTCGGCACGCTGAGCTCACTGGTGAAGGTCAGGCGCTCGGGGCGCCCCCCGAAGCTGCGCAGCGTCTTCGACACCGGCTCGAAATTCGGGTCTGACAGCTTCACGAAGATCAGCTCGTTGGGGTTCACCACGATGCCGCCGGCGTCGTAGACCACCGCCCATTCACCCTGCGGGTCGACGGCGATGCCCTGGAGTGGATCGGTGAGGGTGTAGCGCGCGGTGACCTTCGGCTGGCTGCTGCCGTCGATCACGGTCAGCGAAGGCAGCTCGTCGTCCGGGTTGCGCCGCGGCTGCACGCCCTTCGACAGCACGAACAGCGAGCCCGAATCTCGCGAGACCTCGGTGGTGACGACGTTCTTCCCCACGCCCAGGGCGGCGACATGCAGGCTGCGGTCCGACGAGGCCGAGAGCATCAGCACCCGGTCGAGGGCCGTGTCGACCACCGCCACCGAACCGGTGAGCCCCGCGGTCTTCAGCGGAAGCTGGGCCTTCTCGTCCCAGCTGGCCGGGCGATCGCCGCAGCCAGCGACGGCGAGCAGGGTGATGGCGGTCAGAAGCGAGCGTTTCATCCCAGTTCCTCTCATTCGACGACCTTGGCTCCGAGCTCGAAGCCGGTGAGCGTGCGCACCTCGCCGGTGGCGAAGTCGATGAAGGTGATGCGCCCCTCGGGGTGAAGCTGCGCGACGTAGCCCTTGTTGGCCGCGGCCACGATGCCGGTGGCGAGCGGCGGGCTCGCGAGCTTGTCGAAGTCCACCTGCTGGGTCGAGAGCTTGACGCGGTACACGCCGAAGACCTTCTTCAGATCGTCGCGCACCGTGACCAGCGCGTGTTCGCTCTTGGGCGCGGGCTGAATGGCCACGGCGTTGGGCGGGGCGTCGGTACCCAAGATCTTGGGCGACAGCTGGGCCACGGTGGACACCACCGAGAACGCGCCTGCCTTGGTGCTGCCCGCCAGGGTCTTCTGAAGCACCAGGGCGTGCTGGGCATCTGGCGCCGGGAACACGGCGGCCACCGGCGCCTTCAGCGCCACGGTGCGGTGCGACAGATAGCCCGGGCCCGGCACCAGATTCAAGATGGTCAGGTGGTCGCTGGCGACCGCGTTGGTGTAGAGCAGCGCCACGCTGGCATCGGTAGAGAGTGCCACGCTGCCGAACAGCTCGCCGGCGATGGCCTGCTTGTCGATGCTGTTCGGGTCGCTGGCGGCACCGGGCACCGGCAACACGAACACCTCCGAGGTGTCGCGCACCACGGCCACCGCGCGCTGGCCGTCGTCCGACAGATCGAGATCGGTGACGTGGCCCGAGAGCGGCAGATCGGTGCGCGTGCCGGTCTTCAGCGACACGAACGACACGCTGGCGCTGCCGTCACGCCGGACCAGCGCCCAGTCGCCGTCGGGCGTGAGCGTGACGTCACGAGCCGCCGGGTTGTCGAGGGGGTCGTCGGTGACCTTGACCAGCGCGCTGACGCTGGTGCCCGCAGCGCCGAGATCGATCACCGAGATGCCCGGCTCGGTCACCGCGAACGCCCGGGTCTCGTCGCTGGCAAAGCCGATGCGGGCCGGGCGATAGCCCACACTCAAGATCTTCGCGCTCTCTTTACCCGGCGCGAGGTCGATGACCGTGACGTCCTGAAAGCCGTCGGTCGGGTCCGGGTTCTGCATTGCCGACGCGTCCGTCCAGGCGACCGCCCACTTGCCCCCCGGGCTCACCGCCCAGGCGTTCGCGCCGCTGTGGGTCTTCAGGGTCTTCTGCGAGAACGCGCCGTCTGCGGCGACGCGGAACAGGGTCGCGTCGTGGCTCTTCACGTTGAGCACGATGGCCGCGTTGGTGCTGCCGCCGGGGATCGCGGCCAGGTAGGTCGGCCCATGACCGGCCTCTGCGATCTTCACGTCGTAGCTGGTGGCGTCGACCAGCGCGACCCGCCCGCTCTCGGGGTTCGCCGCCCACACGTACTTGCCGGTGGCCACGGGGGACCGGAACGAGCTCTCGACTTCCTTCTCGGGCGGCGCGTCGATGCCGGCGTCGACGCTGGTGCCCCCACCCGTGCCGCTTCCGCCAAGTCCGCCGCCGCCGCCGCCGGCAGTGCTTCCGCCCATGCCGCCGGCCGGGGCACCGCCCGCGGCGCTGCCGTCGTCGGCCCCGCAGTGCAACAAGAACACCGAGAGCGCTGCGCCGAACACCCCGATCAAGGTCGCGCGTATCATCACTGGCTCCCGTCCACGACCTTGGCGCCGAGCTCGAAGCCGGTGAGCGTGCGCGCCTTGCCGTCTTGCAGGGTGACGAAGGTGATGCGGCCCTCGGGGTGCTCTTGCGCGACGTAGCCCACGTTCGCCGCGGGCACCATGCCGGTGGCAAGGGGCGGGCTCGACAGCTTGAAGGGATCGATCTGCAGCTCGGGCATGCGGACCAGGTACGTGGCGTACAGCTTCTTCGGGTCGTCTCGCACGGTGATCAGCGCGCGATTGCCCTGAATGGCCACGCCCACCGGCGGGGCGTCGGTGCCCTGGATCTTCGGGGGAAGGTCGGCGCTGACCGGGATCACGCTGAACGCCCCCGCCTTCGTGCTGCCGGCGCTGGGCGCGAGCAGCGCCACCGCGTGGGAGCCGTCGGGCGCGGGGAACACCGCCTTGACCGGAGCCTTGAGGGCCACCGTGCGGTGCGTCAGATAGCCGGTACCGGGCGCGGTGTTCAGGAGGGTCAGGTGATCGTTCGGAGTGGCGTTGGTGAACAGCAACGCCACTCCGCCGCCCGTGCTGAGCGACACGCTGCCGAACGACTCGCCATCGATCGTCTTGGTGTCGAAGGTGGTCGGGTTGGAGAAGATCCCCGGGATGGGCAAGAGCGCCACGTCCGAGCTCGTGCTCGGCGGCGCGGCGTCGTCGGCGCCAGCGTCGGCGCTGACGCTGGGCTGCCGCACCACCGCGATGGCGCGCGAGCCGTCGTCGCTCAGATCGAGATCGGTGACCGGGCCCGACAGCTTCACGCTCACACGCTTGCCGTCCGCCAGCGAGACCACCCCCACGTCGCTCGAGCCGTCGCGCCGAACCAGCGCCCACGCTCCGTCCGGGGTGACCGACACGTCGCGCGACGCCGGGCTCTCGAGCGGGTCGTCGGTGACGGGCAGCTCGCTAGTGACGAACGGCCCCTGCCCTGCGTCGAGCTCGATGATCGACAGCCCCGGCTCGGTGACCACGAAGGCGCGCTTCTCGTCGCTGGCGATGAACACCCGCGTGGGGCGATAGCCCACGCTCAGCCGCACCGACTTCGGCTCTTTTCCTGCCAGATCGAGCACCGTGACGTCCTGGAAGCCCTCGGTGGGGTCGGCCTTCTCGATCTTCGCCGCGTCGGTCCAGGCCAGGGCCCACCGCCCCTTGGCGCTGATGGCCCAACCGTTCGCGTCCGCATGCACCTCCGCCGTCTTGGTGGTGACCTTGCCCTGCGCATCGGCGAAAAGGACGGTGGCGTCGTGGCTCTTCACGTTGAGCACGATGGCGCGCGCCGCGTTGGGAGTGGACGGGTCGACCAAGGCCGCGAGATGCGTGGGGCCGTTGCCGGCCTCGAAGGTCTGGACCTCGAGGCTGGTGGCGTCGATCAAGGCAACGCGACCGCTCTCGGGATTGGCTGCCCACACGTACTTGCCGGTGGCCACGGGCGACCGGAACGAGCTCTCGATCTCTTTCTCGGGCGGCGGCCCGCTGCCGGCCGCCCCGCCGCTCGAGCTTCCGCCCGAGCCGCCACAATTCGTGCCGTAGCAGGGGCTGGCGTCCTGGCCCGTGTTGCCCCCGGCGCCCGCGGCGCCCCCTTCGTCGGCGCTGCCGCCGGCGCAGTGCACCGCCGTCAGCATCAGGGCCGGCAGCGCTGCGAGACCCAAGACCAGCGAGATCCGACGTCGTGTTTCGCCACCCACGGTGACGCGAGCCTCTGCAATCCACGCGCCAGCAATCAAGGCCGTGAATATTCGCGTCTTATCGGCGTCGGCGCGAGCCGTGCGCCATGACAGCGCTGTCGCGGCCAGTTTTGCGCGCAGTGCGCCAGCTTCGTTGACGCTCGCAGATCGGTGTGTTCCATAGCCCACTACCCATGACGAGCCCCGCGCGTGCGAGCCTTCCGGGTGATGCGTCGCCCGAGGCCCACGCCCTGGCGCGCGCCGCCGGCATCACCGTCACCGTCGCCGACTTGCTGGCGCGCCGCGGGCTGACCGAGCCAGAGGCACTGGCTCGGTTCATGGATCCGAAGCTGTCGCACCTGACGCCTCCGGACGGCATGGCCGACCGCGACGCGGCGGCCGAGCGCATCGCCTTCGCGATCCAACAGCACGAGCCCATCGCGATCTTCGGTGACTACGACTGCGACGGCATCACCTCGGCCGCCATTTTGACGGGCATCCTCGAGGCCCTGGGCGGCCGGCCCCTGCCCCTCTTGGCCAGCCGCTTCGACGGCGGCTATGGCGTTTCGGCGGCCGCCGTGGAGCGCATCGTGGCCACGGGCGCCAAGCTGCTGGTGACCTGCGACTGTGGCTCGTCCGATCACGCCACGCTGTCCGATGTGCGGGCCCGGGGCATCGACGTGATCGTGATCGATCATCACCTGGTCCCGAGCGAGCCACTGCCCGCGGTCGCGTTCCTGAACCCGCACCGCCCCGAATGCGCCTTCCCCTACAAGGGCCTGGCGTCGTGCGGGCTGGTGCTGAGCGTGGGCGCAGCAGTGCGCGCGCGCCTGGGCCAGGCGCTGGATCTGCGCAGCTGGCTGGATCTGGTCGCCATCGGGACCATCGCCGACGTTGCCCCGCTCGACGGCGACAACCGGGCACTGGTTCGCGCCGGCCTGCGTACACTGGCCGAGGGCCGCCGTCCCGGCGTGCGGGCCCTGCTCGAGCTCGCCCGGGTGGACGCCACCCAGGCCCTCTCGGGGGAAGACGTGGCGTTTCGCATCGCTCCCCGCATCAACGCGCCCGGCCGGCTCGGGCGGCCCGATCTGGCGCTGGATCTGCTCTTGGCCAAGAGCCACGAAGACGCCCGGGCGCTGGGTGCCGAGATCGAGCGCCTGCAGGCCGAGCGCCGCACCATCCAAGAGAAGATGATCGCCGAGGCCGTGCGCGAGATCGAAGAGGCTGGCTATCACCAGCGCCCTGCGATCGTGGTCGGGCGCGAGGGGTGGAGCCACGGCATCGTCGGCATCGTGGCCGGGCGTCTGGTCTCGCGTTACGGCAAGCCGGTGATCGCCATCGGCTTCGAGCCGGGCGGACACGGCCGCGGCTCGGTACGCGGCCCGAAGGGCGCACGCCTGCACGACGCCCTGACTCAGGTCGGCGAGGTGCTCGATCGGTTCGGCGGTCATCAGGCCGCTGCCGGGGTCGAGGTCCGCCTCGATCGTCTGGGCGACCTGCGCGACGCCTTCGAGCGCGCCATCGAGAGCGCGCCCGCTCTGGACGCCGACGACGAGCATGCCGACACGGTCTGGCTTCACTCGAGCGACACGCCGGCGCGGGTGCTGGCAGACGTGGCGCGACTCGAGCCGTGCGGGCAGGGCAACCCGGCGCCGCGGGTGGCGCTTCGGGCCGGTCTGGTCGCGGCCCGCGAGGTGAAGGGCGGGCACCTGAAGCTCGAGCTCGAGCTGCCCGGCGCCCAGCGCATGAGCGGCTTCGGCGTGAGCATGGGGTCGAAGGCGGCCTCGCTCAGCGGCCAGGTGGTGGTGCTGGGCCGGCTGCGGCGCGACGCCTGGCGGGGCGGGGACGCGGTCGAGATGCGCGTCGAAGACGTGATCGCCGACTGATCAGCGCGCCGCCGCGCGGCGGCGCGAGATGGCCTGGGCGATGCGCTCGTTGTGAGCGCAGCCCGCGAACCCGCTCGCGATCATCGAGCGCCGGATCAGATCGTCGTCCGGACCCCAGCCACTGGGAAACCGACAGGTGTCGAGCTGGACGCTCTCGCCCCCCTCGAGCTTCACGATCACGGCATCGGGTCGCCACTCTGCACCAGCCACCTGGTGCCAAGACCACCGGCGGCTGCCAAGCTGCCAGCGGACCACGAGCGCGTCGCGTTCGAAGCCCAGGCGCGGGGCCATCAGCTGGCGGATCAGCGGCAGGCGGCTGAGCGCTCGCACGAGGGCGAATCGCGACGGGATGCCCACGAGGACGACCGCGTCGAACTCCCCACCCGGCTGCTCGGGCGCGTCGCCGGTCGTGCGTTGCTCGCGAACGCGCCGGGCGAGATCGAGCAGGGGCGTGGCGACGAGCCAGCCAAAGGCCGCCAGGGCGAGACCCGCGAGCCCCCACTGCCACCCGAACGACACGCGAAAGATGGCGAGGCCGAGGCCGATGGGAGCAAACGCGAGCACGATCAATCCGAAGCTGACCAGGGCAGCGCGACGCGCGCGGGAGACGTAACGAAACTGGGGGGGCCGAAGCACGTGAATCGCCATGGCGCTCTCAGTTCCCCCGCGCGATCTTGCGCTGCTGTGCTTCGAAAACGACGCTGTCGACTCCGTGGCGGAACGCCATGCTGCTCTGGTAGGCCTTGGCGAACCGCGGGTCTTTGGTCAGACGGCTGGACAGCGCCTCGGGTGAATCGACCCCGTGCTTCGCAGCGAGGCTCCGTGCCAGGCGGACGTGCGACTCCGCCTGGGACTTCAGCGCCTGCCAGCGGGCGTCGTCCTTCATCAGCGGGGTCAGGATCTTGGAAGCACCCCCTCGCTCGCCGCCAACGGCCCGGAGCTCGTAGCCCTGGCGGGCCACGTAGTCGCGGGGCAGAGCCGCCGAGGCCGTCCAGACGAATGCCAGGTTGATGGCATCGCGCTGGTGCGCGTCGCGGATCTCGGCGCCTTCCGCCACCGCCTTGTACAGCGCGAGCATGTGCATGCCGCTGCTGACCACCACGGAGGCTGCCCCGGCCCCGATGGCCGCCGCCCCGTGCGTGCCCATGGCGAGCGCCTTGGCACCGGTCTCGAGCCCCGCCTCGGCTGCGCCGTGGCTCACGAAGCCGGCCTTCTGGGCCTTCTTGGTCTGCTCCGCGGTCTTCCCCTTGGGGTTCTCGCAGCTCTGAACCACCCCCGACTCGACCGCGGACTCGACGAACGCCCGGTCACTCCGACTGACACCACTGCAACCCATGTTCCTACCTCCGGGCCCCTCTTCGGCCGGAGGCAGCGGTGAGTTGCGTGGTTTCTTCAGCGCAGCGCGCCGCGGCTCACTCGACCTTCACGCCTTTGCGCCACTCCAGGTACCACTGGTCCATGGTGGCCTGGTCGTACTGCCCCATGTCTCGCTTCATCTCGCGCCAGTACTCCGTCTCGCACTCTTGCGCGGCGCCGGCCGGCGGTGGAGCGGCGGACTTGGCCGCGGCAGGCTGGGGCGACGGGGTGCCGGAGCTCGCGCCCGCGGGCAAGCCGGCACTAGCACTGGCTGCGGGAACGGCCGGCGCGCCTGCCCGGCTGCCCGCATCGGGACCCGTGCGCTTCCCGGCGTCGGCGGCCGCGTCCGCAGCGGTGCCGGGGCCCGCATCGAGCGGTTCGGCGGAGGCCGGCGGAGGGGCCGCTGCCCGCTCTCGGGCCATGAGCTTCTCGCAGCGGATGTAGGTGGCCTTGTGCTTCTCGAAGACCTGGAAGGCCTCGTCTTTGGTCTTGGGTTGGGGCCCCGCCCGCTTGCTGCACGCGACCCCCAAAGCCGCGACCACGAGCAGCAGAATCACGGATCCAGAGCTGCGCGAACCCATCGCCGCGCAGCGTGCTGTCACCCGCGCCGCGCGTCAACGGCACGGCCACAAAATGGCTCCGGGGAGCGAGGCCGGTTGGCCTGCTCCCCGGAACACTTTCTTGCAAACTACTACTGACTACCTCACGGGAGAACCGTGTAGTTCGACGGCGGGGTCGCCGCGAGCAGGTTGAAGTCCATGTAGTAGGGGCCGAACCAGCAGGTACCGCCGCTGATCACCATCGGCGACGCAGCACGCCACACGTTGTTGATCGGATCACGGACAGCGCCCGTCCACTTCAGCGACTGCGGATTCCCGATGTCGCTGCGGAGGACCGAGAACTCCACGTAAGTGGCGCCGCCGCCGGTGTACCCGAGGACGACGGGGATGGTCGTGTCTTCCCACGCCGACGTGGTTGCGTTCCACTTGCGGAGCACCGGGTTGAGCGTCGTGTTCTGCCACCGCAGGTGGTACAGGAACTTGATGCCGGCGGGCATCGGCCGTGCAGGCGTGTCGGAGGTGCTCGTTCCCGCGACTCCGTCGCCGAAGTACGCGGTGACCGTCTCGCCGGAGGCGAAGGGCATCCCGGACCAGCCGAAGTAGATGCGGTTGGCATCCCACGAGACATACACGTCGTCGAGGCACGACGGGATCTTCTCGTTTGTCGGGTTGAAGTCGAACTGCCCGTCCACCACGATGGTGTGCGCGTAGGGGTTCAACGAGTAGGTCTTGGTGCTCGTGGACCAGGTCATGCCCTCCTTACACGCGACGGCGTGAACCGTCGTGGTGGTGGAGATCAGACCCGGCAGAGCGTTGCTCGCCCCGCCGGCCGCGCAAGTCCAGGCGCTGTTGCCCGAGTTCGCCTCGAGGTAGGCCTCGAGACCGGCGCAGGTGATGGGCTGCGGCGGGATGCTCGCGGTGCCCTTGGCCCAGCAGGCGGTGTAGCCGGGACCCACCATGGGTGCCGGGTTCGGGGCCCACGCCACGCTTTGGGGAGTCGAGTACGGCGGGGTCGGATCCGGCGTCCAGACGATGGGGCCGACGTTCAGCGTGTACGTCCCCGCGGCCTGGGCCGAGTTCGCCAAACCGGTCGAGTTGCAGGCGATGACCTTGACCGTCTGGGTCTTCGTCACGTCGATGCTGCACGAGGTCTGGTTGCACCCCGCGTTCGACGAGCCGAAGCCACAGATACCGCCAGTGCAGGTGGGGTTCGAGCCGTCGGTGGTGTAGCAGAACCGGTTCGACGCGACCGCGCTGGACGGCGGGTTCGTGACACCCAACGTGAAGTAGTCATTCAGGGTCGCCGTGGCTTGCGAGAGCACCGGCGTCTGGATGAAGTACGAGTAGGTGAACGTAGCGACGTCCGAGGGGAGGAAGTTGGGGCGGCAGGAGATGGCCTTGATGACCGTCTTGGCCGGGTCCACGATCTGGACCGACTTGCCGAGCGTGCCCGAACCGCCGGTGCAGTCCGGGGTGCTGCCGTTCGTCGTGTAGTAGCTGGTCGTGCTGCCAGTCGCCGAGTCCCAGGCGATGGTCGTGCCGATGGGCACGCTGCCGGGGGCCGGGATGCCGCTGTTCAGCGTCGGCGTGGCGACCTTCAGGGTGTAGAGGGCCGAGACCACGTCGGAGTTCGTCTTCACGTCGGGGCTGGCCGAGTCGCAGGCGCGCGCCTTGATGGTGGCGTTGGTCTGCGTGACCAGGTTGTTGACCGTGGACGAGTCACCCGTGCCTGCCTTGGCGACGGTGACGCAGGTGCCGGTGCAACCCGGATCGCTGCCGTCCGTCGTGTAGCAGATGATGGCGCCCTGGCTGACGTCGTTGTTCTTGAACGTGACGTTCACGACGTTGCTCTGCGTGCCGGTTCCGGGCGTGATGGTCGGATTGGCCATCTTGTTCGCCGACTGGTACGTGGCGTTGTCCGAGGCGCTGAGGTAATCCGCCTTGCAGGCCATGGCCTTGACCGTGGTCCCACCGGACACGCTGAGCGTGGCCCAGGCCGACCCGGTGGCCTTGGTCAGGCCCGAGGCCGTGCAAGTGCAATCCGGGTTGGCTGCCGTGGTGGAGTAGCAGATGAAGTCCGGCGAGGCGCCCGTGCCCGGGTCGATGTCGACGCTCAGGGTGTTGTTCGCGTTCACCGGGGTGCCCGTGGGCGGGGTGAACACGGGCTTCTCGAGCTGCAGCGTGTAGGTGGTGCTGGTCACGTCGGACGGCTCGAAGTTCGGTCCGCAGGCGATGCTTTGGACGTTGGTGCCGTTCTTGGTGACGTTGACCGTGCCAGCGTCCTTCGCGCCGGTGCCACCGCAGGTGCTGTTCGCCCCGCAGGTGGGAGCGCTGCCGTCCGTGGTGGTGCAGGTGTACTCGCCCGTTGCGTTGGAGTTCGCAGTCTGAGCAATGCCGACCGCCACGGTGTTGTTGTACGTGCCCGAGGCCTTGTTGTGCGTCGGCGCGTTCAGCTTGAACTTGTACTCCGCGGTGTACGGGTTGGAGCCCGCGTAGCCCGCCTTGCAAGCCACGAAGGACCACTTCTTGGCGCCCGTGGTCGAGCTGAAGGCCCAGTTCGTCGGCAGGTTGTTGCCGTTGTTGACGAGCTGGCCGCTGACGCAGTTCGGAGCCGCCGCCGGAGCGGTGGTGTAGCGCCCCGTGACCGCGCCGTTCGTCGCCGACGAAAGGAGGGGGTTCAGGGAGGTCGCGTTGTTGTCGAAGTCCCAGGTGCCGGGCGCCGGGGTGTTCAGCGCGGGGGTTGCCACCTTGAGGGTGTACTTCTGGGCCGGCATGGCGCCGTCTTTGCCGCCGCCAGCCTTGCAGGCGAGGGCGTTGACGGTGACTTCACCGGTGGCCGCGTTGGTGACGTTGCCGTTGATCGGCACCTGCGTCTGCGCGTTGTAGGTCTGGGACGTGCCCTGGCAGACGCCGTTGGTGCAGACCGGGGTCGAGCCATCGAGCGTGAAGCAGATGGTCGCCGCCGGCGTGGAGGTGGTCAGGGCGAGCAGGAAGTCGTTGTCCTGGGTGCCGGCCGCCGGATTCGGAACGGGCGGGTTGACGTCGCCGACCGCGATGTTGATGTCGTAGATGGCTACGCCGACGGTCGAGTCCGAGAACCCGGGGGCCTCGCACATCGCGCGGAGCGTGGTGTCCTGCGAGATGGCGATCGGCGCGCTGTACACGACGCTGTTCTTGTTCGGGTTCGTCCCGTCCGTCGTGTAGTAGATCGTTGCGCCCGGGGTGGTCGTCGAGATGACGACGCTCTGCGCGGAGGTGTACGTGCCCGCCGGGGGCGCGAACGTGGGGGTCGCGCACGGGTTGCTGACCGTGCCGCCGGTGCCGCCGGTGCCGCCGCCGCCGGTGCCGCCACCGCCGATGCCGCCCGTGCCGCCGCCGCCGCTGCCAGCAATGCCGCCCTGGCCGCCGGTGCCGCCGCCGCCGGTGCCGCCGGTGCCGCCGCCGCCGGTGCCGCCACCGCCGGTGCCGCCCGTGCTGCCGCCGGAGCCGCCCTTGCCGCCGCCGGATCCCCCGCTCCCCTCGTCGTCCCCACCGCAGCCGACCAGCCCGCTCAGGCCAAGGGTGGCCGTGAGGGAAAGGACGGCGAGCTTCCTAAGCCCGTCTGTCTTTATTAGTCTGAGTTTCATTGAGAAACCTCCCGAGCTGGCGGGGATACACGGCTTTGGGCCAGGGTTCAATCGCCAACCGGTAGAAAATGGGACCCCGGACTGCGCGAGTTTTGCAGGCGGCTGGGCATGGTCACATTTGTCGTCAACGGGCTGACGCTGCTTTCCGCTGGGGGCGGCAGGCGGTGTCCCAAATCGGGTCACACGGAGCTACCCTGACGGCGCGTGCAGCCCGTGATCCGCGAACAGGCGCCGCTCATCTCGTTCCGCGGGGTGTGCAAGGCGTTCGGCCCGAAGGTGGTGTACCGGGGGCTCGACCTGGACGTGTACCGCGGCGAGGTGATCACCATCGTGGGCGGCTCGGGCGTGGGCAAGAGCGTGATGCTCAAGATGCTGATCGGGCTCTTGGCCGTGGATCGCGGGAGCATTGCCTTCGACGGGCACGAGATCACCGCGATGAACGAGGACCAGCTGTCGCGGGTGCGGCAGCGCATCGCCATGCTGTTCCAGAGCGGCGCGCTGTTCGACTCGCTGAACGTGGGCGAAAACGTGGCCTATGGGCTCGAGGAGCACTTCCGCCAGAAGATGAGCAAGGCCGAGATCAAGGACCGCGTGGCCTGGGCCCTGGGTCTGGTGGGGCTTCCGGGCGTCGAGGAGATGCGGCCCGCGGACTTGTCGGGCGGCATGCGCAAGCGCGTGGGCCTGGCGCGGGCCATCGCAGTTCAGCCCGAGGTGGTGCTGTACGACGAGCCGACCACCGGTCTGGATCCGATCAACACCGCGCGGGTCAACCACATGATCATGGGCCTGCAAGAGAAGCTGCACTTCACCAGCATGGTGGTCACCCACGACATGAAGAGCGCGTTCACCATCAGCGACCGGATGGCGATGGTGCACTCGGGCACCATCATCTGCCAGGCCCCGGTGGACGAGTTCCGCGCGTCGACCGACCCGCGGGTGCACGACTTCATCGAGGGGCGCGCCCCGGTGAAAGAGTCGGTCGAGGCGCTGCTCAGCTCGGGCTGAAACCCCGCTCCGGCCGCCGGGCCAGGGCGCGCCTTTTCTAGCCCGCGGGCTGGGACTACACTCCGTCGACCGGTCCATGGCCCTGAAGCGCGAGATCAAAGTCGGGCTGTTCGTGCTGGTCGGGATGATCGTCTTCGGGCTGATGATCTTCCTGATCGGCGACGAGCGTCAGGCCTTCGAGCGCAAGGAGACGTATCGCGCCATCTTCGACGACGTGCAGGGACTGAAGCGCGGCTCGACCGTGCGCATGGGCGGCGTGGACGTGGGCGCAGTGACAGGCGTGCGCTATTCGGAGGACCCGAACGACCTGAAGCTCTACGTCTCGTTCACCGTGGTCCGTGACGAGGCGCGCCGCATCCGCAGCGACAGCGTGGTGTTCATCGACAACAAGGGCCTCTTGGGCGACAAGATGGTCACGCTGAAGGCCGGGACGCCAGGCGCCGAGCGCATCCCACCCGGCGGGGTGGTGCCGACCAAGGCCGGCAAAGACATCTCGGACATGGTGGGGCAGGTCGCCAACATCAGCGCCAAGGCCGAGAGCGTCATGGGCAACCTCGAGAAGACCACCGGGGCCATGGCAGACGATCGCTTCACGCAAGACGTGCAGGGCTCGGTCCGGTCGTTGAACAACATCTTGAAGAGCCTGGACGACGGCCAGGGCTATGCCGGCAAGCTGCTCAAAGATCCTAGCGAGGCCGAGCGCCTGTCGCGCACCCTGACCAATCTGGAGCGCGCCACCGCCGAGCTGAACCAGACCTTGCGGGGCGTGAACGCGGTGGTCAGTCGCGTGCAGACCGGCCCGGGCTTCGCGCACGACATGGTCTATGGCGACGCGCCCACCAAGACCGTGGCCTCGTTCGGCAACGCCGCCGACGAGCTGGCGCTGGCGCTGAAGGGCATTCGCGAGGGCAACGGCCCGGCGAAGAGCCTGATCTACGGCGACGACAAGTCGCAAGAGCTGATGGGCAACCTGAACGCCATGAGCCGCGACATGCGCCAGATCGTGGCCGGCGTGCGCGCCGGCAAGGGCACGGTGGGCGCGCTTTTGGTCGACCCCAGCGTGTACGAAGACCTGAAGATGGTGCTGGGCAACGTCGACCGGAACAAGGCGGTGCGCGCCCTGGTGCGTTACAGCATCAAGCAGGACGAGACCCGGCCCAAGGTCGAGGTGAAAGATCCGGGTGCGCCCGCCCCGGCCAGCGACGCCGCGGCCGCGCAGAAGGGCCGCTGAAGCACATGGCGCGCGGCGCCTGGCTTGCGCTGGTGCTCGCAGGCGCGTGCACGGCCGGCTGCAAGAAGGCCACGGCGCCGCCAGCCAAGACCTGGTACGACGCCGCGCCGCTGGCGCTGTCGCTGCGGGCAGACGACCGCGCCACGGCGGCGTCTGCGGCAGGCGTGAAGTCGCTGAACGACCTTCCGCTCTACGATCTCGAGATCGAGCTCGCAGACGATCTGGCTCGCGCCGAGGTGAAAGAGACGCTGTTCTTCACCAACTCGCTGGGCACGCGCCTGGACGAGCTCGTGCTGCGCGTGTACGCGAACGCCGTCGGCGAGGCGCCGCCGGTGAAGCTGGTGAACGGCGCGTGCTCCGACGGGCCGAGCTGCAGCGTCAGCGCCGCCTCGCCCAGCGTGATCGTGGTCAAGCTTCTCACCCCCCTCGCCGAAGGCGAGCGCGTGAAGGTCGCGCTCACGCTCACGGCCGAGCTGAAGGTGATCGAGCCGGGCCGCACCTCGATGCTGGCCCAGGGGCTCGAATCGCTGGACCGGCTGAAGAGCGGCAAGAGCGCCGGCGACTATGGCCTCTTGGCACGCGGCGACGAGATCGCGTCGCTGGCCAGTTTCTACGCGGTGCTGGGCCGCCATCGCGACGGCAAGTGGGACAAGCCCGAGGCCTCGCAGCTGGGCGACCTGGGCGCCGACGGGCTGAGCCACGTGCGCGCCACGCTGACCGCGCCCGCGGACGCCAAGGTGGCCGCAGCGGGGATCGTGGACAAGAGCGAGCTTCTGCCGGCCGGCGACGCGGGGGCGCGCCGCCAGACGCGGATCGTGGCGGCGCTGGTCCGGGACTTCGCGCTCCTGGTCAGCGCGCGCTTCGAATCGGCGACGCGCCGGGTGGGCGAGGTCGAGGTCCGCTCGCACTACGTGGCGCGGGACGAAGAGTCGGGCAAGCGGGTGCTCGACGCCGCAGCCTCGTCACTGGCCACTTACGAGAAGCTGTTCGGCCGCTACCCTTACGTGGATCTGGACGTGGTGGAAGCGCCGCTGGTGGGCGGCGCGGGCGGCGTCGAGTTCAGCGGCCTGGTGACCGTGGCCAGCATGCTCTATCGCCCGGCGTTCTCGGACGGGCCGTTCGGCATGATCGCCGGCCTGTTGGGGGGCGGCACCTCGGGCGCCATGAAAGACATGACCGACTCGATGCTCGAGTTCGTCACGGCCCACGAGGTCGCCCACCAGTGGTGGCCCGGCCTGGTGGGCAGCGACAGTCGCGAGCACCCATTCCAGGACGAGTCGCTGGCCCAGTGGAGCGCGGTCTTGTACGCGAAAGAGCGCTACGGCCCCGAGCGCGCGAAGCAGGAAGCGGACCGCCAGGTGCTGGCGAACTATCACACCATGCGCCTCTTGGGCGGCGACGACGGCGCCGTCGATCGGCCGGTGAGCTCGTTTGCGGGGGAGCTTGCCTACGCCGGCTTGGTCTACGGCAAGGGCCCGTTCTTCTATCGCGAGGTCGCGAAAGCGGTGGGCGACGACGCGTTCTTCACCGCGCTGCGCGCCTACGTGACCCAGCACCGGTTCAAGCAAGCGCCCGCGCGCGGGCTGGTCGACGAGCTTTCGAAGGGTGACCACGGGGCCAAGGTGCGCGAGCTGTCGAAGCGCTGGCTGGACGAAGCGCACGGCGACGAAGACCTGGGCAAGCCCGACATGCGCGCGCTGCTCGCCAGCTTCTTGGGGGAAGAGGCGGCGAAGCAGATGGGCCCACAGGCCGAGGTCGCGATGAAGCTACTGCTCAAACTGCTGGGTCCGGGGTCGGGAAAGGTCGACGCCGGCGACGTGCTGAAAGACCTGCTGGCGCCGCCCGGGCCCTGATCCGACTTCTGGTGTACTGTTCCATCATGCGGCGTGTTCTGGGTCCGCTCTTGATCGGAGTGACCGTCGTCGCGGCGGCGGCCTGCGGCCTGGAAGAGAGCGGCGGGCTGAAGCCCACGCCCGACGCGGGCGCCGCGGGGAGCCTGGGCAGCGGCGGAAGCGTCTCGGGCAACTGCTTCCCCGGAGCGAAGGTCTGCCCCGACGCGGCCAGCGGCAAGCTGACGTGCGTGGCCGCCAACACCCCCGAGACGGGCTGCGCAGACAGCACGGGGTGCACGCCGTGCGTGCTGGCACACGCCACGGCCCAGTGCGCCGGCAGTGGGGAGTGCGAGATCGCAGCCTGCGACGGCGGGTGGCAAGACTGCAACGGCAGCGCCGTAGATGGCTGCGAGACCAACGTGGACGGCGACCATGCCAACTGCGGCGCCTGCGGCACCGACTGCAAGGCCACCAAGGGGCAGAACTGGATCTGCGAGGCCGGCACCTGCATCGTGAACTATTGCGACCCCGACACGCTCTTGGACTGCGACAAGGACAAGAGCAACGGCTGTGAGGTCGACAGCAAGACCGACGCGGCCAACTGCAAGTTCTGCGGCAATGCCTGCGACCTGCCCAACGCGTTCAACGAGTGCCAGAACCAGGCTTGCATCATCAAGAGCTGCAAGGGGGGCTGGGCCAACTGCGACGGCATCGAGGCGAACGGCTGCGAGACGAACATCGGCACCGACCCCGGCCACTGCGGCGGGTGCGGCACGCAGTGCAACACCACCAACGGCCTTCCCTCGTGCACGGCCGGCAAGTGTGGGATCACCTGCACGGGGTCGTTCGGCAACTGCGACGGCAACGTGGGCAACGGCTGCGAGACCGACAAGAACACCGCCGTCGCGCACTGCGGCGCGTGCGCGGGCGCCTGCGCCCTGGCCAACGCCAACCCGGCGTGCTCGGGCGGCTCGTGCCAGATCGCCAGCTGCAAAGGCAGCTGGGCCAACTGCGACGGCAAGGTGGCGTCGGGTTGCGAGACCAACACCGCAAACAACACCAGCCACTGCGGCGGGTGCAACAAGCCGTGCTTGGCGCCGACCAACGCCACGCCCACCTGCGCGAACGGCGGCTGCGGCTTCGCCTGCAACACGGGGTTTTCGACCTGTGGCAGCGGCTCGACGTGCTTCAACCTGTCGAACGATCCGAACCACTGCGGCTCGACTTGCAAGCCGTGCGCGGGGCCGCCCAGTGGGCAAGGCGCACCGATCTGCAGCGGCGGCGCGTGCAACGTGGCCTGCAAGTCGGGCTTCAGCAAGTGCGGGCTCGACTGCTTCGATCTGAAAACCGACTCGGCGCACTGTGGCACGTGCACCAAGGTGTGTGCGGCCCCGACCGGCGGCAGCACCAGCTGCGTCGGCGGCGCGTGCGTGCCGGCTTGCCCCGGCGCGCTCACGCTGTGTGGCAACGCCTGCGTGGACACGAACGCCAATGGCGCCCACTGCGGCGGCTGCGGTCAGGCCTGCGGTGGCGGCAAGGTGTGCACCGGCGGCAGCTGCCAGTGCCCCTCGGGCAAGAAAGACTGCAGCGGCGTCTGCCTGGAGTGTTGCGGCAACGCCGACTGCGGCGGCGGCGACAAGTGCTGCACGGGCACGTGCAAGAGCAGCTGCTGACGGGCGACGCCGAGCAAACTCGACATCGTGCGCCGGACCTTGCAATGATGTCGTCATGGGCTCGCGCTGGCTTCTGTCGTTCGTTCTTGGGCTGACCCCACTCGCCTGTGGAGGGAACGACGACGACGACGGGGACAGCCCGAAGGGCGACCCCGCCGCGCTGAAGGCAGCCTGCTACGCGATGTGTGATCAGCAAGAGAAGGGGCCCGGCTGCGTCCCCGAGTACGCCGGCGTGTGCAAGCAGGGGTGCGACCTGGTCACGCCGAGCCTTGCGGACAAGTGCCCCGATGTCGCCGACGCGTACTACGAGTGCAACGCCGGAATCGAGTTCGCGTGCGTGCTGATGAGCCCCGTGGCCAAGGACCAGAACGCGTGCAAGACCCAAGACGCAGCGATGAAGGACTGCACGCAGTAGGCTGGGGCGGCCGGCAGTGGGCTATCTTCCCAGCGCAGCGCTGAGCTCACTCGCTTCGCGCTGGCGATAGCCACCGAAGCGCCCCGCGGCGAAGGGCTCGAGCGCCGCTTGCGCTTCGGCGCTACGCCCCAGGCGCACCAGGCAGAGCGCGCGGTTGTAGCGTGCCTCGGTCGCGAAGCGCCCGCGCGGGGCGGCCGCCAGGTAGGCGTCCCAGGCGCCGAGCGCCCCGGCCGCGTCGCCCTGGGCGAAGTGCTTCGCGTGCGCCACGCGGTAGAGCTCGTGACCCGGATCCGCGGCCGCGGGCTTCACCGCCACCCGCTCGGGCGCGGGAGCCGGCGTGACCTTGGGCGCCGGTGCCGGCGTGGGCTCGGCCGCAGGCGGCGCCTCCGGCGCGGACCGCTCGGCCGCAGGCGCAACCTGCTGCGCCGCCCGCGCGCGCTGGGGCGCGCTCTTCACCAGCGCGGCAGCGCGCTCGGCGGGGCGCTCGAGGCTGGCGGGTGGCGGCGGAGAAAACCGCGTGGGCAGCCGCCCGGTGGCCGCACCCCAGGCAGTGGAACCCACCAGCACCGCGGCAACGGGCAAGAGGAAGGCGAGCTTGGTGCTGCGACGCCGTTCCACCTTGTGCAGCGAAGCCATCACCCGTGCGCGCGTGAAGCGCGCGGCTTCGTCGGAGCCGCCGTGCTCGTCGCGAAGCGCCTGGGTGGCCGCGCGGAGAAGGTCGTCGCTCATCGCAACCCCTCTTCTTCGAGCAACGCGCGGAGCTTCTTGCGAGCATGAAACAGCCGGGTGCGCACCGTGCCTTCGGGCGCGCCCACGATGCGGGCGATCTGCGACGAGGTGCGCTCTTCGACGTCCGACAGCACGAACGCCACCCGCTGATCGAGCGGCAGGGCATCCAGCGCGCGGCTCAGCGCCTCGGCCAGCTCGCGCCGGCGATAGTCACGCTCGGGATCGGGGCTCGACTTCGCCGGCTCGATCGAGAGCTTGTCCAGGGCGGCGCGACGGCGCGCGGCGGCCCGGACGAAGTGCCGCGCGTGGTTGACCGCGATCGAGATCAGGAACGTGCGCAGCGACGAATCCCCGCGGAACCCGCGGATGGCCCGCGGCAGCGAGACGAACACCTCGTGAACCAGATCTTCGGCGCTGGCGGCGTCACCTAGAAGCCGGGTGGCGAAGGCGCGCACCGAAGCGTGATGGTCGTCGTACACCGCGCCGATGGCGGCGGGCTCTCCGCGTTCGAGCCGGGCCACGAGCTCGGCCTGCGCGTCGGTGTCGGTACCGGCGTAGGACAGAGTGAGGTCGAGATTAGCGGTCACGAGCTGCCACATCTTGGTGCCCACACCCGAGCTTGTCGTTCAATCGCCGATTGTTCGTGTAATTTCAGCGGGTTTCAGAACAGGGTCAGCCCTGCCACCCCGTAGCCCCGAACCCGCGCCCCCTCGCCGTGCGAGTCCACGTCGTGGCTGACCCCGCCCCCCGCGAAGACCCCCGCCGGGCCCAGGCCCTCGGCCCCCACCAGCACCCGACCGGCGGTCAGGTGGCGGTCCGGATCGCTGTCCGTGTCGCGGAAGTCACTCAGGTAGCGGTAGAGCACGTCCACCTCGATGTACGTTGCGCGGCTGAGCTTCGCGTGGCCGCCTAGCGCGAAGGCCGCGGCAGCGCCGTCGCCGCCGTCGTAGCCGGCACCGACCAGCGTGTAGATCGGTCCGTTCAGGTACTTCACCGCGGCGTTGGCCACGACCAGCGTGTCGGCCCAGGCCACGGCCTGCGTGCGGCCGTTCTTCACGACGTTCACGATGCCCAGCGGCAAACCCTCGACGCGATCGGACACGTTGACCACGCCGATCTGTGTGCCACGCACGTTGCCGCCGATGTTGACCAAGCCCAGCTGCGCGCCGCGCAGGTCGCCGCCGATGTTGACGGCCGAGATTTGCGCGCCCTGCACGCTTCCGCGCGCGCGGGCGAGGGCGCCGGCGCCCTGAAAGCCCTCGAGCGCGCCGTCGGACCAGGCGGCGATGCCCGCAAGCTGCGCGCCCTGCACGCCGCGCGCGCTGCCGAACACGCCCGACCCCTGGAAGCCCTGCAGATCGCCGCTGCGCAGCGTGACGATGCCGCTGCCCTCGGCGCCGCGGAGCTGGCCGCCGCCCTGCGAGAAGATGCCGGATGCGAACGCGCCCTTCTGGTCACCGTCGACCCGGGTCCACAGGCCCGTGACGCCCACGCCTTCGGCCGGACCGCCGACGCGCAGGTGCCCCACGGTGAGCCCGAAGCCGGTGAGCCCACCGATCTTGCTGTAGGCGAGCCCGAGCTCGATGTCGAAGCTGCGCTGCGCGGCGTCGGGCGTGATGGCGATGGGCGAGTAGAGCGACAGGTTGGCGAAGAGCGGGCCGCGCCGCCAGCGTGATTCGCCGCCGGAAACCGCGGCCTCTGCCGGCTTCTTCTCCGCGGGCTCGGCGACCGCGGGCTTCGGCGACTCGGCCGGAGGTGCCTTCGCCGGCTCGGCCGCCGGTGGCGGCTCGGGGGGCGCGGGCTCGGCTTCCGCGGGCTTGGGCGCGAGCGAAGCCAAGAGCGCGCTGGCCTCGTCGCGCGCCAGGTTCCCGGCCAGGAGCGCGATCACCTCGACGCGAGCCCCCGGCTCTTTGGGCAAGTCGACCACGCGCTCGATCTTCTCGCCGCCGCGGGTGAAGACCAGCGTGGCCCGGTCGCCCGTGATTCGCACCGCGAGCCGACTCTCGCCGTCACCCTCGCTGGCCGTGGCGACGCCCAGCTCTTTGCCGATGGCGGCGCGTACGGCGTCGGCGGACAGGCCCGAGCTTCCAACGTCGACGCTCACGATCAGGGACGGTTTCTGATCGGCGAACGCAGGGCCCGCGAGGGCGAGCCACAGCAGAAGCGTACCGAGGCGTTTCACGGCTACTCTGTACCCGCAAGCGGTCATCTCGTTCAAAGCCCCACTCGGAAGCGACAGGTATACCGCACCCACGTGCCGACGGCCCTGCCGTCGCGATCGAGCGGCGGCGTCCAGCGCGAGCCGATCAGAGCGCGCTGGCAGGCAGCGCCGAAACCCGGCTCGGACTCCGAGCTGACGGTCGCGGTGCGCACGCGGCCGTCGGCGTCGATGCGCGCGCGGACGGTGGCCTCGCCGCTGACGCCACGCCGGCGTGCATCGTCGGGGTAATTGCGAGCCAAGAGCGAGACGAGCTCGGGCGGCGCGGGCTTGCGCGACAGATCCTTCAACGGCACCACTGCCGGGGGAGGAGGCGGAGGAGGTGGAGGAGGCGGGGTTCGGGGCGGCGGAGGAGCCGGCGCCACGCGGGGCGCTACGGGCTCAGCGGGCGGTGCCGGCGGAACCACGATCGGCGCGTCGTGCTTCGATCCGTCGCCCTCGGGCGCAGCGAAGCTCGGGCCCGGCCCCTCGGCAGTGAGGGTCTTGCCGCTGAGCGGTCTGGGTTGCGCGCGTGGCGTGGCGGCGGCGGGCGGCGAGGGCTCGGCCGGCTCGGGCGGGGCGGCGGGCTCGGGCTCGGGAACGGGCGGCGGGGCCAGCTCGGGGGCGGGCGGCACCGGCGGCAGTGTGACGAACTCGACCCGCCTGCGCTCGGCCGGCGCGCTGGGCGTGGCCTTGGGCACGAGCCGACCCGCCCCCAGGTGGGCGAGCAGGCTGACGGCGATGGCGATCTCAACGCGCATCGCCGAGATCACCCGGATCGACGTTGATGGCAAACTGCGTGATCCCTTCGCTGCGCAGCAGGTCGACGACCGACACGACCACGCGGTGGGCGATGGAGCCATCGGCGGCGATGACCGCGCGCGTCTCGGGCTCGCGCCGGCGTCGCTCGCTGATGCGCGCGCGTAGCTCGTCGCGGCTCACGGGTGCCCCATCCAGATAGAGCGCGCCCTTGGCGTCCAGCGTCACGGCCAGCGGGCTCTGACTCGCTTCACCGGTCTCTGCCTTGGGCAGATCCACGGGGATGGTGCGGGCCACCAGGTAAGACGCGGTGACCATCAAGATCACGAGCAGCACCAGCACCACGTCGACCAGCGGGGTGACGTTGATGCCGGTGATCATCTCTTCGTCTTCACGCAAGCTCGATGCCATGCTCAGCCTCGACTTTCCAGGTAGACGATCACCTCGCGCGACAAGGCGTCGGCCCCGGCCAGGCGCGCCCGGATCACGCGCTGGAAGAAGTTGAAGCTCGCGACCGCCGGCAGGGCGACGATCAGCCCGAACGCCGTGGCCACCAGCGCCTCGCCGATCTCGGCCATCAGCCCGGCCGAGACCTGCCCCCCCGCGGCGCCGAGCGCATGAAACGCACGCACGATGCCGATCACGGTGCCGAGCAGCCCCACGAAGGGCGCGTTGTTTCCCAGGGTTCCGAGGAAGGTCAACCGCTTCTCGAGATCGAGCCGCATCAGTGTGCTCTCTTTGGCGATGCGCTGCTCGGCCGCCTTGGCATCGGCGCTGGCCAGTGCGGCCGCGGCGATGCGCGCCTCGATGCTGGGGGACTCTTCCAGCCGATGCCGGGCCTTCTCGGCGTCGCCGCGCGCCAGATGATTGGCGAGATCGGCTCCGAGCCGCTCCATGTCGTCGCGCGAGCCGAGCAAGGCGACCGCGCGCTCGATGGCCACCGCCAACCCCACCACGCTCAAGCAGACCAGGAACCAGAGCACCCAGGTGGCACCCAGCTGGGTGATGCCGTTCAACGTACGCACGATGTCCATGTCTTCCTCCACGAGCTCACGGCGCGAGACAGAGCGTGCGGGCCGACCAGTCGACACCGCCGCGACCATCGCGCACCACGAAGTAGAAACGCGCTCGCTGCCCCGCCGCATCGGCGGGCGCTCGCCAGCTCATGCTCAGGTCGAACTGCTCCGAGGCGCCCTCGATCACCGACAGGGGCCGCGCGAAGTGGCCGAGCGTGGAGAACTGCGAGACGAACAGCGGTTCGAACGGCGGGGCCAGCCCCTTCGGATCCTGAATGGGGTCGCGATCGGAGGCGGCGAGCACCAGCTGCACCGAGAGCTTTGCGTCGCCCGCCACCGGCAGGTCTTCTGCGGCGCAGCCGGGCTCCGCCAGATCGGCGGGCGCCGGCCACGGCTGCCCGTCCAGCGTGAGCTGGGCGTCCGCAAGGGTGGGGTTCGCGTTGTCGCCCCCCACTCTGAGCTCGAACAGCACGCGCTCGTGCTCGCCAGCGCAAGCGTCGCTCAGGCTCGTGACCGCGGCGTCGCGGCACACCAGGCCACGCACCAAGATCCGCTCGGCATCCACGGCGGTGAAGTCGAATTGCGGCAGCGCGGCGGATGGCGCCGGCGAGCTCTGCTCGGCAAAGACCGGGCCGCTGCACTCGGGGGCGCCGCGCGACCGGCCCTGACTGGGACAGGCGGCGAAGAACCAACCCAGCGCGGGCGACGGCTCGGGATCCACCACGAGCCACTCGAGCGAGACGGCCTCGCCGGGCGCCGGCGACGCGCGGCTCGCATCCCCGGCCACGCGGGTGCGTGCCCCCAGCACGCGCAATCGATCGATGTCCTGGGGGTAGGCCAGCGGGTCGTCGCATCCGAACAGCCCGAGCGCAGCGAATACGATCAGCTTTCTCACAGCTCACCTCTGATCCCGAGGTTCGGCAAGAGGGGCAGCCCGCTGACGCCCTCGCTCTTCGAGTAGTCGTAGCTGTAGCGGGTACCTTCTTGGTTCTTGGCGTTGTAGGCGTTGAGCAGCTCGAGATACACGGCGAGCGAGAGCGGCGAGATCTTCCATTCCTTCTCGACGCGCACGTCGAGCTGGTGGAACGCCGGGCGACGCTGGCTGTTCTGGGCGCCGTAGCTCGGGCGGTACTCGCCGACGCGGGCGTCGTAGACCGCGCCGGTCACCGGCGTGGTCGGATCACCGCTCACGTAGCGGAAGCGCCCGCCGACGGACCACCCTGCCCCCAGGCGCTGCGACGCGGTGGCCGACGCGACGTGGGTCTGATCGTGGTCGAACAGGCGCCACTGTCCGGTGGGGCCGCGACGCTCGCTGCGCGAGAGCGAGTACGCCGCGTAGACGAAGGTGCTGGGCGAGGGGCGAAGCTCGAGCGACAGCTCGGAGCCGAAGATGCGACCACTGCCGGCATTGACGAAGTAGGGGCTGCCCGGCGCGGCGACGACGTCGTCGTAGATGTACTTGTAGTAGCCCTCGACGCCCAGGGTCACACCGGCAGCGAGCTTCTGCTCGACCCCCACGCTGGTGTGGAGCGCGTGGTAGGGATCGATGTCGGGGTTCCCGAGCTCGGGCACGGCGTAGTACCAGACCGGCGGCTGGGTGAAGAGCCCGACCCCACCCTTGAGGGTGGTGCTGTCCGTCACGGCGACGCGGGTCGCAAGGCGCGGATCGACCGAGCCGTGGCGCAGATGCCCGTACCAGTCCAGACGCAGCCCGGGAATGAGCGAGACGCGCCGGTCCGGACGCAGCGTGAGCTCGACGAAGGCGCCGGGCTGCACGATCTCGAAGCCGTCGTCGTGGATGCTGATGTTCTCGGACAGCGCCAGGCTTTCGCCCATGTTGGTGTCGCCCTCGGGGCCGGGCGGCCGCGGCCCGTGATACGTGCCGTCGGCAAGCTCCACGTCGGTGTCGATCCCGAACACCAGATCGGCGGCGCTGCCCAGTGTCAGCTTCTCTTCGACCCGCCCGAGCAGCTGCACGCTCTCGAGCTTCTGGCGGAGCGGGCCCACGACCTGCTGGCGGGTGAGCGTGCCCGCGGTGAGCGACACACGCTGCGACCAGGGTCCGGCCGGCGTGCTCTCGAGCATGACGTTTGCCCGATGAAACGCCAGCACTCCCTCGATGTCGCCGCGCAAGCCCGGGTCGTCGAGCACCGGCTTCGAGAACAGCAGCTTCAGGCTGTCGCGGCTGCCATAGGCCATCAGCCGCAGGCGATGGTCCCGCGCGACCCGCAGCGTGCCGATGGCTTGATAGTCGTAGTACACCGGGGCTGCGACCACCGAGTAAGCGTCGGCGGGCACGAGCTGACTGAAGAAGAAGTCCAGGTTGCTGCGCCGCACGCCCACCGCCATGGAGGCGTCGCGACCGAGCGGCGTCTCGACCAGGGCCGCGCTGTCGATCAGCGACAGCTCGAGCAGGGCGTGCAGCCGATCCGTGGCCGGGGGCTTGGTGCGCGCCTCGATGATCCCGCCCACCAGGCGCCCGTACCGCACCGAGAAGTTGCTGGGCGACAGCTCTACCCGTTCGAGCAGGCGGGACGGGAAGAAGCTGGTGGCGCTGCCGAAGTGGTAGAGCAGCGGCACGGGCGCACCGTCGAGGAACACCACGCTCTCGTGCTGCCCGGCGCCGCGCAGCACCGGAGCGCCCCCTTCGTAGCTGGTGCTGCGGGCCACGCCCGGCAAGATCTCGACCGCGCGCAGCGCGTCGCCGCGGGCACCCGCCACCTGGCGCAGGTCCTCCGCGGGCACGCTGCGACGAACGGGCTCGGTGGGCGGCGCTTCGACCTCGACGGTCGCGCCGAATTCGAGGTCGTCACCCTCTTCTTCCTGGCCGCGGGAGACCGCAGGCCAGAGCAGGGCTGCAAGCCAGATCGATGCGATGAGACGACGGCGCACGGGGGTCCTCTCGCGTCGCTCCGAAGGCGCCAGCGGCGGCGCGTGAACGACGTTTCGCCCCTGTGTGCCCGCACGCCCCGAGGGCGTTCAAAGAAAATCGCTCGGCCACCCGCCGGCCGGGTTCACTGGCAGGTGCCGGTCACTGCCAGGGGTTGCACGGGCAAGCTTCAGGCGAACGCTCAGCCTGTGCCGTACGGCCCCTGCTCCATGCATTCGGCCCGGCTCTTTGGATCCGCGCAGGGCCAGCCTTTCCACCCGCTGGGCACGGCGGTGTCGGGCAGCACCCAGCAATCGCCCGAAGGGCCACTCGCCGTGCACGTGATAGCCGACCCTGGAGAGTCGATCCCATCGCCGCAACCCACGAACTGTGGTCCGCCCGCATCCCCGGGCAGACGTCCGGCGATCGAGCGGCAGCCGAGCGTTGCGCCGCAAGCCGCAGCGCTGAGCCCGCTGCAATCGGGCCGCGCGATGCAGACGAATCCCGCATCGGACCAGATTTGGCCGCACTTAGGTCCAGGACAGGCCGGCAGCGTGCACTCTGGAGCGTCGGCACCACCCGCGTCTGACGCGATGCAAGCAGAGCCGCTCCATGTGCATCCGACCTGCCCCGCGCAGTCCATCTGATTCAGCGTGCTGCATTCTACGCCGGACTGCCCGGCCCCGGTATCGTCCTCGGGGGCACACGCCGCGTGCACGACTACTGCCACGCTGATGAGCCAGACCATTCGAGCCCGTGTGTTCATGGTACCTCCTCAGCGCATCGAAGTGTCGACGCTGAAGTAGCTCGCTAGCACGACCCGCCGACCGGCGGGAGGAACGGCATACCCCTTGACGCGGACGCACAGCGCTTTCCCTGCCGATTCGGCACCGAGCCGCACCATGCTCTTGGTGTCGAAGCTCGTGTCGTACCCCAATGTGCTGCCAGCGCAGTTCTGATCAAGGACGTACAAGTCCACGTCCGCAACGGTTCGCCAATCCTGCTCGAACACGACCGCGTATACCTTGAACTGCTGGATCGTCGACGGCTCTGCCGCCGTGCCGCGAACGGGGAAGTCGATGATCTCGTTGTTGTGAATCGTGACCTCCCACAGGTCGAAACCCCACGCGCCCCCGGCTGGGTGGTCGCTCGACCCGCCGAAGTACCGGAGCTGGAATCGACCGCCGCCGTATCCTGGGTCGAACCCGGCGGTCCGGAAACCTGCACCTTGGGACCGGTCGGTCATCGCGAGCAGCGCCGCGTACGCTACGCCGGGCGAGTTGATGTACGTGAGACCCGCCGACAGGAACGCGTCCTTGACGAGCATCGCCGCGCCGGCGATCTGAGGTGCCGCAAGGCTCGTTCCACCGGTCTGCTGGAAGTTGTCTGGGGTGGACGCGCCGAACCTCCAAGAACCTGGCGTGACCGCGGTGACTGCGCTGAGCACGCTGGTGCGGAACACCCAGGTTCCCGCGGTCCCGTAGACGTACGCATTCATCGGGCCGGTCGACCACGCGGGATTCCTCGCGGCATTCGAGTACCCGTTGTCTGGCGGGTCGAGCGTCCCCCCGACCACGAACGCGGATGTGGCCTCTGCCCACGGGGTCACACTGCACCCGGCGCCAGCCGAGTTGCCTGCGCTCGAGACGACCATCACGCCCGCGTCGTGAGCGTTTTTCACGGTGGCGCTCCAGTCGAGTTCCCAGATGTTGTAGTCGCAGGCGGTCGGCGTTACGCCGTCGCCACGGGCCACGTTGAAGATATCCACCCCGTACTCGATCATCTTCTGAAGCGCAGCGGTGACCGACGACAGATTCGTGGCTTCAGCGCTGAAGAGGTCCGCCTCCGGGGCGACCCCTGTTCGATCGAGGCGGTCACCCGGATAGCTGACGCCCGGTACTTGGCCCTGTGTTGCGTCGCCGGCCGCCGCGGAAGAGACGAGCGTCTCATGGATGCCTCCAAGCGGCTGGGTGATGATCGAGCACGACCCGCTCGCACAGTTCCAGTTGTAGAGGTACCGGGACGGGCCACCCTCCGAATCCTTGAAGATCGCATGGTTGAAGTAGAATCCATCTCCAGCGAATCCGAGCCTGAGCCCGTGGCCATCACCGTAGTAGCCGCCCGTTCGGTACTTGCCCGCATTGAGCCCGTCAGTCCCGCCGTTGGATACGTTTGTCCCGTCCCATGTGTTCGCGACCGCTCCGGGGCTCGGGAGATCGAGCGTTATCCTTGCGACCTCGGCGTCGGTAGAAAGGTCGTAGATCTCGGACGGTGTCAGGCGACCACCGAGGCGTCCGTTGAGCCAGAAGGAGACGAGCTTGGAACTCGTCCCCCACAGCTTCGCCAGTCGCGTACGGAGCGGACCGTGGAGCAGAGCAACCTCCTCGCGCCGCGCGTTTATCCGGGAAGTGAGCTCGGTTCCACCTTCGCTGGCAGCCCCTGTTGCCAGTTCGACGACTGGCACGGGCGCAGCCAGCGACGACGAGGGCTCCGTCCTCACTGCGACTATCACCGGAATCTCGGCACCTGCGCCCGCTCCCGACATCGCCGCTTGCAGGGCGGGGGAAAGCACGGGGGGCTCGGCGGGCGGGGCTTCCGACGGCGGCGGTTGCTTGCTGCCCTGTCCTTTGGCGAGCGATGGCGATACGGAGCGAACATACGAGTACGAACGCAGCGTGCCGCCGTCGTAGGTAACGCCCTGCACCGGCACAATCCTCGAACTCGTGCGCTGGCCACCAGCCGAGCGCGCCGCTACGGACTCGGCCGCTTCGAGTACGGTGGGATCGGGCGGAAACACCTTGGTTGCCAGGACGGTTCCGTTGTCGTCGCGGATCTGTTCGACGCCTCCGACCACGTCGTTCCATCTCGGCTTGGCTGGCAGGTCATCGCTGGCCGAAAGCTCTTTCCCGGCGGATTCGCGAGGGGCCTCCCCTGCGGTATCAGCCGCGTCGCAAGCCGCGCCCGCGCCTGCGGCAGCAGCACAGCCTACCGCCAGTACCGCCCCCACTCGCCACCGCGCGCCGTCAGCTTTCCTTGCGGTGTGATGCACTGCTTTCCTCGTGGGAGAGTGTACGTGCCCGCTGCCTCGCAGCGCGTTATTTCTGCGTTATTTCCCGCACCGGCGGAGGGGGCGCCCTGGACTCGGTTCAATGTTCGTGGGAGGGGTCTTCCGCATGCCGTCCGGCTCCGGTTTCTATCGGATTGGACCCGTCGTCGTGTCCCGCTTGGTGGTGCTGGGCGTGGGACCAGGCGCCGACGCGGTGGCGGCGGCGGTCGTGTCAGCGTTCGACCGGGCGGGCCGCGCCGAGACGTATGTCGTGGAGCGCGCTACGGCCGAGCTGTTGGATGACGCCCACGTGGTGGTGGTGGCTGACGCCGACCGAGGAGCCTTCGCCCTCGACGAGATCGCGCGAGTCCTGAGTACCGGGTTCCCGGGCCCGATCGTCGTTGTGTGCGCTTCGGCGGGTAGTCGGCTCGCAGCGGAGGGTCACGATTCAGGCGCACATCTGTGGCTTGGACTGCCGCTCGACCGAAGGGTCTTTGTCGCTAACGTCGAGTCCTTGGCCCGCCGGCTGGTGGGTTTCCCGGATGCCCCCGACGTCCGTGTGGAGCTCAGCACGCCGGAGCACGACGTTCGTGTGGAGGGGAGAGCGCTCGGTCTTACGCCACGCGCATTCGAGCTGTTTGCGTATCTGCTCCGTCGTCGCGAGATATGGCTCCCCAGCGCGCGCATCATGACCGACGTGTTCGTGGGTTCCCGCAGCGACGACACCCGGCCGCTACGCGTCCAAGCACACGTTATCAGACGGCGGCTAGGCCCCGAGCTGGCCTGGATCCTGCAGAGTGACGATCGGAAGGGCTACCGCATCGGGCTGAGCAAGAATTCGACCGCGGGGCGACGCCTCCTGCCGCATCCGCGGTACCGCCGCTAGACTAAGCGGTGGCGCCGCGTAGCCACCGGGGGTGTCCCGACAAGCTGCTCCGGCCTGCGGCCGACTGATCTCACTGGCAGGTGCCGGACGGGGTGCAGCCCGAGCCGAAGCCGCAGCACACCCCGCTGGCGCACTTCAGATACGAGTTGCAGGTTGCGCCGCTCGGCAGGCCGCACGTCTTCTGCGGCTTGTTGGTGTCGGTACACTGGGCCGAGTTGCAGCACTCTGCGTTGCAGGTGCAGACGGCGCCCGGGGCGCCGAAGCAGGCACCCGGACTGCAGCTTCCGGCATTGCACGTCTCGTTGCAGCCGCAGGCGCCGCAGTTCTCGGCCCCGAGCCCGCACCCCTTGTCGATGCTGCCGCAGTTCAGCCCCTGCGCCGCGCAGCTGGTCGGCGTGCACCCACACACGTTGGCCACGCCGCCGCCCGCGCAGGTGTTCGGCGCAACGCAGGCGCCGCAGCTCAGCGAGCCGCCGCAGCCGTTGGGGATCGAGCCGCAGTTCTTGCCCTGCGCCGCACAGCTGGTCGGCGCGCAGCCGCAAACGTTGGCCGGCCCTCCGCCACCGCAGGTGTTCGGCGAGGTGCAGCTGCCGCAGCTCAGCGTACCGCCGCAGCCGTTGGAGATCGAGCCGCAGTTCTTGCCCTGCGCGGCGCAGCTGGTCGGCGTGCATCCACACACGTTGGCCGTTCCTCCCCCGCCGCAGGTGTTCGGGGCCGTGCAGTTGCCGCAGTCCAGCGACTTGCCGCAGCCGTCGCTGATCTGCCCGCAGTTCTTGCCCTCACCGACGCAGGTCTTGGGGACGCACGCTCCGGTCCCGCAGACGTTGGGGTTGCCGTTGGCGCCGCAGGTCTGAGGGGCGCTGCAGGTGCCGCAGTCGAGCATCTTTCCGCAGCCGTCGGGGATCTGGCCGCAGTTCTTGCCCTGCGCCGCGCAGCTGGTCGGCGTGCAGCCGCAGCTGTTGCTGGCACAGGTCGCGGGGGGCGTGCACGAGCCGCAGCTGAGCGTGCCGCCGCAGCCGTCGCTGATCGTGCCGCACTTGGCACCCAGCTCTTCGCACGATTTGGGCGTGCAACCACAGACGTTGGCGACGCCCGTTCCGCCGCAAGTCTTGGGCGCAGCGCAAGCGCCGCAGTCCAGGGTTTCTCCGCAGCCGTCGGAGATGCTGCCGCACTCGGCCGCGAGCGTCGTGCAGGTGCCGGGCGTGCAGGGGCTGGTGCCGCATTTGTTGGCGCCAGCGCCGCCGCAGTATTTCTTCCCCGGCGGGCAAGTGCCGCACTCCAGCGTCTTGCCACAACCGTCGGGGATGGTGCCGCACTCGGCACCCTTCGCCTGGCACGTGGTGGGGACGCAGGCGTCGTCACCCCCGTCCGACCCGCCGCCGCCGGCGCCGGCGCTGCCGCCGGTACCGTCGACCACTTCCAGATCGTCGACCCCCGAGAGCGCCTGGCAGGCGCCGGCGAGGACCCAGAGCAGCGCCAGGGCCGCGGACACGGGTCGAGCTCGATGCGCGGTCATCTCAGAACCTCCCGGCGACGCCGATGAAGCGCGGTCCGATCACAGCCTCGGTGCGCCGGGCGACGGGCTTTTCGGCGCCCTTCTTCGAAGAAACGAGGCCGTAGACGCCGACGCCAGCGCCGACGATGGCCACCGCGAAGCCCACGTTCGACACCGTGGCCCACGACTTCGACGCGTCGATGTCGTCTTGGGCCGACGACGGGCAACGGTTCCCGTCGCACTGGCCCTTGGCGTCGGACGCCTTTCCGAGCGACAGCACGCCCGACACCCCGCCAACCAGCAGCCCGGCAGCGCCGACACCGAACCCCACGTACACGAGCGGCGACGTCTTGGCGGGGGCAGCAGTCCCGGCATCGCGCTGGGGCGCAGCGGGGGGCGCGGCGCTGGCTGCACCCGCGCCCAGGGTGATCTCGAGCTTCTGGTTCTGACCCTGGGCGAGCGTGATCTTCCGAGTCGCGCGCTTGCCCGCAGGGGATCGCACCGCCACCTCGTGCTCGCCCGGATCGAGCTTCTGCGGGAGCCCGGCCGCCGCGGCGGGGACGGGCTTGCCGTCGATGTGAAGCTCGAAGGCCTGGGCGCCGGTCACGACCACTTCGAGCGAGGGGATGCGCTGGCCCAGCTCGGTGGCGAGTCGATCGGCGTCGGCGCGCGCTTTGACGAACGGCTCGGGCTCGCTCTGGGGAGCCTCGAGCCGCGTGACCGACAGGGCTACGTCCCGCGCTTCGATCAAGCGGCCCAGTGCCGAGAGCGTGCGGGCCACCTCGAGACCGGTGGTGGGCACGTGCATGATGGCGTCGGCAGCCCGGTACTTCTCCAGGGCGCGCGCGTGGTCCTTCTTCGCCGCGGCGGCATCGCCCTCTTCCATCAACGCCCGCGCCTGCTTCTTCTCGGCATCGCTGGGGGCGGCGGCGGCGGGCACCGCTACCGACAGCAAGGCTGCAACCACGAAATGACGCACGTTCAGCATGAGAAACCACACATCGAGCAACAGGACCCCGGCGGTTTGCAGATGTTGTTGCAGCTGCCGCCGCCGCAGCAGTTGCCCGAAGCGCAGTTGCTGTCCCCGTTCGGCCCGCACTGCTGATTGGGCCCGCACGTGGCCCCGCAATAGCCGCCGCAGTCCACGTCGGTCTCGACGGAGTCCTTCACCCCGTTGTTGCAGCCGCACTGCCCCACGTCGCTGCAGTAGCCGTTGCCAGGGCAGGCGTTGTCGTAACCAGCCTTGGTGCAGCCCACACCGTTCGCGTTGCACTGCGTGCACGTGCCGGTGCAGTCCTGGGTGCAGCAGATCCCCTTGGCGCAGATCCCGCTCTGGCACTGGCCGGGTGCACTGCACGAGGCGCCGTTGGCCTTGAGGGCCGGGACGCACTGGAACGCGGCGTTGCACGTCTCGGTCGAAGCGCACCCCTTGCAGGTCAGGCTGCCGCCGCAACCGTCGGGCGGACTGCCGCACTTGCCGCCGCAGGTCCCCAGCGTGCAGCCGCACAGGTTCGGGGTGCCGCCGCCGCCGCAACTCTGCGGAGCGATGCACGAGCCGCACGAAAGCATGCCGCCGCACTTGTCAGGGATGCTGCCGCAGTTCTTGCCCTCGGCCACGCAGGTGGTCTTGGTGCAGGTGCCGGCGCCACACTGGTTCGGAACGCCGCCGCCGCCACACACGGGCGTGGACCCCGAGCACGTTCCGCAGCTCAGGGTGCCGCCGCAACCGTCGGGCAACGATCCGCAGTTGGCGGCAAGGTCAGTACAGGTCTTGGGCTTGCACCCGCACTTCTGGTCGGTGCCGCACGTGGCCGGGGCCGCGCAGGTGCCGCAGCTGACCTGATTACCGCAGCCGTCGTCGATGCTGCCGCACTCGGCACCGGTCGCGGCGCACGTCTTCGGCGTGCAGCCGCAGGCGTTGGGCACGCCGCCGCCGCCACACTGGTTCGGCGCGGTGCAGTTGCCGCAGTCCAGGGTCTTGCCGCAGCCGTCGGAGACCTGCCCGCAGTTCGCACCCAGGACCGTGCAGGTCTTCGGGGTGCAGGTGCCCTTGCCGCAGACGTTGGGCCCGGCTGCCCCGCAGCTCTCGCCGGGCGGGCACTTCCCGCAGTCGATCAGCGCGCCGCAGCCATCGGGCAGCTGCCCGCAGTTCGCGCCCAGGTCTTTGCAGGTCTTGCAGCCGCCCCCGTCACCACCGCCCCCGCTTCCGCTGCTGCCCCCGGTGCCCGCCGTGCCCCCGGTGCCCGCCGCGCCGCCCGTTGCCGAGGCATCGGTTTGATCTTCGTAGTCGTCGTAGCTCATCGTCAGCGCGCAGCCGCCCGCGCCCAGCGCGAGCACGAGCGCCAGAGCGAACCCGGCGATCACGAGGCGGTAGAGCGCGCGCACGACCTCAGAACCCCCGCACCACGCTGAGACCCGCGCCGCCCGGCACCAGCACCGGGGCGGCCGCCGTTTCGGTGCCCGGCGAGTCGCCCGACAGCACCAGGTACCCGCCCGCGGCCAGCCCCACGACACCCACGCCCCACGCGATGCCGTTGATCAGCATCAGGCTACCGCTGCCGTCGATCAGCTCGCGCCCCTTGGCGTTGCAGCGCTTGTCCGGGCAGTTGTCGTCGATCTCGCTGTCGCGCGAAAGAAGCATGGCGCCCGTCACGCCGGCGGTCGCGAGCCCGAGCACGCCCACGCCGCCCACGACCCAGCCGATGGTGCGGCGGCTGCTCTTCGCGGGCTTTGTCGCCGGGGCGGCGCGCTTCTCGGCAGGCGCGCCCGACGTCCGAAGGCCAAGCGTCACCGTCTTGTGCTCGCCCTCGCCCAGGGTGACCTCGGCGCTGGCCCGGGCATCACCCGCCGTCGCCGTCAGGCGATGCGATCCGGGATCGACCGGCACCCCGAAGCTCACCTCCGACGACCCGAGCTCGCGGCCGTCGAGATCGACCCGAGCGCTGGCGCCCTGCGGCACGCCACGCACGATCAGCTTCAGTGTGGCGATGCGCGGGGCGACGTCCTTCGCGATCTGCGCGGCCTCGTCGCGAGCCCTGGTGAGCACTCCGGGCTCGCCTTCCCGACGCTCCAGCGCCACCACCTCGTCGGCGACCTTCTTCGCTTCGACCAGCTGCCCGAGCACTTTCAGTGTGCGGGCCACGGCGGCGCCGGTGGTGGGAACACGCACGATGGCGTACGCGCCGCGGTACGCCTGCAGAGCGCCCGGCAGGTCGCCCTTCTGGCTCAATGTGTCGCCACGATCGATCAGGCCTCGTGCCGTCTCTTTGTCGGACGCCGACGGCTCGACCGCGAAGACCCAGGCGGCATGCGACTAGGCCAGCAAGAGAGCGAGCCACGCCAGCCAGCGGCGCGGAGCATCAGAAGCCATATTTGTCCTTGGGCTTCGTGCTGACGGGCGGCGCCTTGGCCTCGGGGATGTTGGGTTTGGGTCCGGCCTTGGCCGCAGGGACCGCAGCCGGCTTGGGCACGGCAGAGGCCTCGGCTGGAGGCGACGAGCTCGCGGCCGGGGCAGCGGTCTCCGGCGGCGGAGCCGGGGGTGGCGGCAGCACCGGCGCGCTGTCGGCGGTCGCGGGGATGTTCTCGACCACGGCCTCGACGCTGGCGGCGGTGCCCGACGACGTGCGGGCGCGCAGGGCCACCCCACCGACGACCACGAGCCCGAGGAGCAAGGCGGCACCCGCGACCGCGGCGGCGATGGCCCAGCGGGGGGTGCGGCCGCGAGAGGTGGTGACGCTGGCTTCCATCAGCGTGCCCGCCGCGGCGGGCATCAGCGGCTCGGCCGCGGGGGCACGCTCGATCGAGGACAGCAACGTTCGCGGCGCCGGCAGCAAGCCCGAGGTCTCGCCCGCAGCCGGGTCGATCACCCCGGCGGCCCGCTGGAAAGCGGCGGCCAGCTCTTTCGCCGATTGAAAGCGTGCCGCCGCATCGCGCGCCAGCGCGGTGGTGAACCACGCATCGATGCTGTGCGACAGCCCCGGAACGAGCGTGCTGGGCGGCACGAATTCGGCCGCGTTGATGGCCACGCACAGGGCACCCATGGTTTCGGCGTCGAACGGCACCTTGCCGGTCAGCGCCTGATACGCGACGACTGCCAGCGACCAGAGATCGGTCCGAGCGTCGACCCCCTTGGCGCTCATCACCTGCTCGGGGCTCATGTAATAGGGGGTGCCCACCATCGCGCCGGTGCTGGTCATGCTGAGCGCGGCGTCTTGCGAGCGCTTGGCGATGCCGAAGTCGAGCACCTTCACCAGCAGCTCGCCGTCCTGGTCCGAGAGGAAGATGTTCTCGGGCTTGATGTCGCGGTGAATGATGCCCACCGAGTGCGCGCGGCCCAGGGCTTTGCACACCTGCGACAGAACCACGGCCACGGCGCGCGGGGGCAGCGCGCCGTCGCGGCCCACGCGTGAGGCAAGGTCCTCGCCTTCCAGCAGCTCCATCACGATGTACGGGATGCCCTCGGGGGTGACGCCGTGGTCGAAGGTCTGGACCACGTGCGGGCTCTTGATCTGGGCCGCCGCCGACGCCTCGCGGGTGAAGCGGGTCAGCGCTTCGGAGCTCTCCCCCATCTCGGTGATCATGAACTTCACGGCCACCTGGGTGTGAAGCGTCTCGTGATCCGCCACCCACACGCTGCCCATGCCGCCTTGGCCGAGCAGCCGCACCAGGCGCACGTTGTTGCCGATGAGCATCCCCGGTCGAAGGGCCATGAGCTTCGACGGAAGGCTATCACCCGGGGCGCGGAGCGTCACAGCGTCGGTCCTCGACACGTCGGGCCCACGAGTCGGACCGACCAGCGCGGCGGGTGGAGCAAGCATCGATCCAGCGCTGCCTGTCCGCGATTTGCCGCGACCTGTGGGGCCGACCGGGGACCTCGAGCCCACAGGTGTGGTCGCCGAGACCACGCGGCTCAGAACCCGTAGCGCGACCCCGCCGACGCGCTGGGCCTCGGCGCTGCCGAGGGCGCCGCGCTCGGCCGACGCACCGGCCGCGCTGTAGGCGCCTCAGCAGGGGTGCTGCTCGGCGCGGGCGCGACCAGCGGAGCGCTCGTGACCTCGGTGGGTGCGGGCACCACGACCGGCGTGCTGGGCGCCTGGCTGGTGGCCGGCGCGACCACGGGGGCCACGATGTGCGGCTTGCGAAGCCATGCCCACGCCGCCACACCCGCAGCGAGCACCGAGACCCCGAGCAGAGCAGCGACCATCAGCAGCGGCGCGGACCCAGCCCGCGGTCTCGGCGGCGAGGAAGCGGCGAAGGCGCCCTGCGGCGCAGCGGCCTCGGCAGGGGCTGGATCCGCAGCAGGGCTTCCGATCGGAAGGGTGCGACCGAGCGCGGGCGTCATCACCAGCGTTCCGCCCGACGCCGAGCCCGAGACCAGCGTCGCGCCCGGCTCGGGGCCCAGTGGTTTCACGCGTGTGGGCACTTCGCGCTCGGGCACGGCCAGCGGCGCGACTCGGGTAGCAGCCACCGAGATCGGAGCGCTCACCCATGGCGGCGCGGCCGCCGCACCGGCCACGGCTTGCCCGAAGGCATCGCACAGCTCGCGGATCGAGCCGAAGCGCTGCGTGATGTCCCGGTGCAGCGCCCTTGCGAAGAAGGCATCCACGGCGGGGCCCAGGCTGGGCACGATGGTGGTGGGCGGAGCGAACGTGCCATAGTCGAGGAGCACGTAGAGCGCCCCGGTCGTTTCGGCGTGAAAGGGGCGCTGCCCGGTGAGGCACTGATACAGGACCACCGCCGTCGCCCAGAGGTCGGCGTGGAAGTCGACGCTCCGCGAGCTGTGCACTTGCTCGGGGCTCATGTAGTGCGGCGTCCCGATGAAGCTGCCGGTGCTGGTGCGGACGAAGCTGGTGTCGCCGGGCTTCTTGGCCACGCCGAAGTCCAGCACCTTCACGAACGGCTCCCCGTCGGGCTCGGACACGAAGATGTTCTCAGGCTTGATGTCACGGTGCACGAAACCCTTGGCATGCGCCGCGCCCAGGGCCTTGGCCACCTGCGCCAGCACCTCGAACGTCTCTCGAGGCGTGAGCAGCCGCTTGCGACGCAAGCGTTCGGCGAGGTCTTCGCCCTCGAGCAGCTCCATCACGATGTAGGGGAACTGGTCGTCGGTGAAACCGTGGTCGAAGATCTGGACCACGTGCGGGCTCTTGATCTGCGCCGCCAGGGTCGCTTCGCGACGAAAGCGTGCGATCGAGTCGGCGTCGGGCAGCTCTTCGGCGATGAACTTGACCGCCACCTGCGTGCCCAGGGTGAGGTGATCCGCGACCCAGACACTGCCGCAGCCGCCGAACGCCAGCGGTTTCGCCAAGCGCAGCTTGTCGCCGATTTGAAGGCCGGGCTCGAGCTTCACGCGGGGCGCATCTTAGCCGGCGAGCACGCCATCGGCCACGGCGCTGGACGCTTCAGCTGAGATCGGCGTTAGATCCCGGCATGAGCTCGGGGCACGACAGCGACCCGCCCGAAGAGGCCGACGGCGAGATCGTGCTGCCGAGCACCACGGCGCGGACGCTGCAGCTGCCTGCTTCGCGCGACCGCACGCGCGCCTTCTTGCCGCAGCTGGCGCTCCGCGTCGTGGCGGGGCCCGACTCCGGCGCCCTTCACCAGGCGGGGCAAGATCGCGTCGTGATCGGGGTCCACCCCAAGGCCGACTTCGTGCTCACGGATCGCACGGTATCGCGCTTCCACTGCGAGCTTGCGGTGGCTGGCGATCGGGTCACGGTGCGGGACCTGGGCAGCGGCAACGGCACGCTGGTGAACGGCGTTGCGATCCTGAGCGCCTATCTCTCGCCGGGCGCCCGACTCACGCTGGGCAACACCGAGATCGAGCTTGGCGTGGGGGGAGATCCGCTGGCGCTCGAGCTGTCGAAAGACAGCCGCTTCGGCAGCATGATCGGCGAGTCGACGGCGATGCGCGCGGCGTTCGCGCTCTTGGCGCGTGCGGCCGAAACCGACGCCACCTTGCTTCTGACCGGTGAGACCGGCACCGGCAAAGAGGTCGCCGCCGAGTCGGTGCACCAGCTGGGCGCGCGGCGCGCCGGGCCGTTCGTGATCGTCGACTGCGGGGCGATCCCCGGCCGGCTGATGGAAAGCGAGCTTTTCGGCCACGAACGCGGAGCCTTCACCGGCGCGGTGTCGGCGCGGGAAGGCGCGTTCGAGGCGGCGCACGGCGGCACCATCTTCTTGGACGAAGTCGGCGAGCTCGAGGGCGAGATGCAACCGAAGCTGCTGCGCGTGCTCGAGCGGCGCCACGTGAAGCGCGTGGGCGGCACCCAGTATCGGCCGGTGGACGTGCGGGTGATCGCGGCCACCCACCGCAACCTTCAATCCGACGTGAACGTCCGCCGCTTCCGCGCGGACCTGTATTACCGCCTGGCCGTGCTCGAGGTCCGGCTGCCCGCGCTTCGCGAGCGACGCGAAGACCTGCCGCTCTTGGTCGAGCACATCTTGGCCGGCCTCGGCGCTTCGAGCCGACCCGAGGCCCACTCGCTCAGAACCGAGGCCTGCCGCGTGGGGCTGGCGCGGCACCCCTGGCCCGGCAACGTGCGCGAGCTTCGGAACTATGTCGAGCGCGCGCTGGCGCTGGCCGACTTCCGCGCGCCGTCGTCCGACGCGGCCGAGCTCGCCCCCACCGCTCCTGGCCCCGGTTCCACCGATCTCCGGACCGCTCGCGAGTCGATGATGCGCGACTTCGAACGCAAGTATCTGGAAGGCTTGCTCGCCGATAGCGGCGGCAACGTCTCGGCGGCGGCACGTGCGGCGGGCGTCGACCGGAAGTATTTCTACAGGCTGCTCTGGCGGGCCGGGCTGCGCTGACGCGCAAGGTGTGGCCCACGCGACCCCAGCCGGGCGTGGGCGCGCCGACCACACCCCAGCGCGAGATCGCGGCATTTCCCGGTGTTTCGCGCTGGCACGAAGCGTGAAGAACGCTCCACCGGACGACGCGCTGCTGCGACTCGTCGCTCGGGAGGTTCTGATGAAGACGAAGATGATTCTGGTTTCGCTGGGCCTGTGCACGATCGTTTCCGGGGTGGCGAGCGCCGACTCGAATGGCGCTGGGACCAAGGGCCACGTGACCGCGTATGACGCGAGTGGTGGCGTGCTCGACGTGGCAGCCTGCGCCCCGACCAAGCTCGCGTGGGACTATGCCAAGGCCCCGTGCGGACAGGCGTTCCGCGACAAGGTGAAAGAGAAGCTGTGCGCAGACAAGGGCAAGGGCAAGCACAAGTGGTCGTATCAGATCAGCGACGGCAAGAAGGGCAAGCAGACCGCCAACTGCAAGTGACGGGTCGGCGCTGGCAGGACCCGGCCACCCCGCAGCACCACCGCTCGGTCGCGCGGTCTCACATGTTCGTGGCAAAGACCTGGGCAAGCAGCCCGTCGATGCCCGGGCGACCGAAGGCCCAGCGGTGGGGCGCCAGCTTGGACGGCAGTGCAGTGACGGTCATCATCTTCGATGCACCGTCGGCCAAGGTGCCCGTCTCGAAGCGCGGCACGGTCCCGATGGCCGTGGTGGACAGCCCGACAGCGTCGGCAAACGGTGGCGTGTACATGGAGAGCAGCTCGACGCTGGCGCCGGAGCGGTTCTCGACCTTGAAGAAGTCGCCGGTGAAGAGGAAGGCATCGACGACGGGCCGAACCCGGACGCCCGCGCCAAACTTCTCGATGACCAACGTGCTCGGCGGAAGCGTGGGGTCGGCGAAGAGGTCGACGACCGGGCCCGGCGGCGCGGTGCACGGGTTCTTGGGCGCCGGCCCGCTAGGGCTTCCTTCGGGCCAGAACACCGGCACGCAGCGAGAGTCCGACGCGCCCCCGGCCGACACGGTCGTCACGTCGACGCGGTAGGCGTTGAAGGCGTCCTTGGCGAGGGCCGGGTCGTCGGTGCGTGGGAGAAACCACGTCATGGCGGGGAGCGAGCCGTCGGCCTTGGGTCGGTAGACGTGGCGCAAGAGCACCGGGCCGCCCTCACCGCGACGGACCATGACCTCGACGTGGTCCATGCTGAACTTGCCGAAGCAGGTTCCCACGAAGCGGATCGGCACGCCGCAGGCAGCGGCGTTCACCAGCGCGAAGGGGACACCGATGTCGTTCGTGGTGTAGCAACTGACTGGCATGGGCGTCGCGGCAACCGGTGACGGCAGGGGCGTCGCAGCGAGCGACGGAGAAGTCCCGACGGGGAAGCGGCGCGTGGTGACCACGGCACCCGCCGTGCTCCACGCACCAACATCGGGCGTTCGCATGCGCACCACGTCGTCGCTGGTGACCGGCGTGGCCGGTTCACCGTGCAAGCAGGTCGCCGGCAGCGCGATCTGCATGAGCGCCGCTCGCGGGTCGCTCTCGAGGGTGCCCGCTTCGGTGGGCGGCGCGGCGAACAGGCTCGACGAAGGGGACGGCGGCGGCCCCGGGGGCGGCACGTGGGCATCGAACCCCAAGAGCGCGCGGTCCACGTGCGCGTCGAGCCCGTCGAGCGCCCCAGCGTAGGCGGTCCAGTCGATGGTCGCTTCGTTGCCGTTCGCCGTCTTGTCGACGATGGCGTCGATGGCCACGAGATAGGCGTCCACGTCCTTCGCCGGGTCTTCGGCGGCCATGGCGGAAAGGAGCGTCGCGGCTTTCAGCGTTGCCAGGGCCGGCGAGCTGGCGAGCGGCGGCTTCCCTTCGGCGAAGGGCACCAGCGAGCCAGGCTTGGCGCCCAATGGGGCGAGCAGCGCCGCGACGGACGCGACGACCTCTTTGGCGGCCGCCGCAGCGGCCGGCGCGGGCAAGAGCACGCCGGCCGTGAGCCCGTAGAGCGCCTTCACCTGCGTGAACGATGCCGGCAGTTGCTGGGCGAACTGAAACTCGACGAGCGCGGGCTTCACGCTCGCGAGGGCGGTGATCTTCGGGGACAGCGACGCCTTCGCCGAAGCGTCGAGCTTGCCGGTCTGGTCCAGCAGGTTCGCGAACCCGATGGCGGTGTGGGCCGCCGCAACCCACCGGAGTCGGTCGAGCCCGCCCAGTGCCTCGAGGAGCGCCGTGCGAAGCGCGGGGCGCGAGGCAGCAAATTGCGCGAGCACCTGATCGGCGGGGATCCGCGTCGGGCACCCATAGGGCGAGTTCGCACAGTCTGCCGAGCCGAGATGGACGATGCGCTCGGCAGCGGCACCTACGAACAGTGGATCCCCGCCGACGAACAGCTGGTCGACGGTGCCCGCGCCCGACGCAGCCAGGGTGGTCGTGATGGTGCGAACCGTCGACAGCTCGGCGGCAAACACGCCTTGGCTCGGATCGAGCGAGTCGAGCACGCTCGGAACCGGTGACGCGGCGTCCCCGGCATCGCTGGCGTCCGAGGCGTCCGAGGCGTCGGAACCGCCATCGGTCGGGGGTGTCGATTGGTGGCTCGCGGTTTCGGTCGAGGTGCAGGCCCCGAGGCAGCCGAGCGGAGTAAGGAAGAGGGCGCAGGCCAGGCGTTTCATGGCCGGGAGGGTTCTGCAGCTACGCCTCGGAAACAAGCGAAGGAGCCGGAGGCCGAGGCAAGAGCGCTGACTTTTCTCGTCCCGCCCGCCGCCCGCGCATTCCTCGCGCCGGCGCCGGAGTCAACTGCCCGGAAACCCGCTCGGCGCAGAACTTGCTGGCGTGGGGTGCGTGATGACTGCCCTCGCCACCCTGATGGACTTCCTCCACGTCGCCGCCATGGTGGTGTGGGCGCTGGGCTTGCCGCTCCTGATCTGGCACCGCTGGCCGCGCCTCAGCTTTGCCTACACGGTCTACGCCATCTCCTTCGTGGTGCTCTCGCAGGGCTCCCATTTCCTCTGGGGCGAGTGCTTCCTGACCACCTGGTCCCGCGATCTGTGGGCAATCGCGGGCGTCCAGGCCGACGGCACGTTCACCGGTCGACTGGTGAACTTCGTGGCGGGTATCCGGCCCAGCGCCGAATCGGTGGTCTACGCCTGGCAGGCGGCCATCGTCGTGACCAGCGTGGCGGCCGCGTGGTCGCTGTATCGGGGGTTGCGCCGGCGTCGGGCGCCAAGCGCCCCGTGCACTCCGTGCGAGACCCGCTAAGCTCGTGGCGGTCATGCGTGCCGTCTGGCTTTGGTCTGCGCGAGCGCTGGGCGGCGCGGCGCTCACGGGCGCGGTGGGAACGGTGACGGTGGCCTGGGCCGTGGCCCACGCGCCCAACGGCTCGAGCGCCGCCGCGACGCGGGACCCATGCCCGCCGGAGCTGGGCGCGGCCGACAGCGCCACGCTGGGCGTCGGGCCCACTGCGCTCTCGAGCTGGGTCGCCGAGCCTGCCTCGCCCGCGCGCGGAACCGTGGTGCTCCTCCATGGCGTGCGGCTCGACAAGCGCAGCATGCTCCCGAGCGCGCGCTCTCACCTGGACGCCGGCTACCGCGTGGTGTTGCTCGATCTACGCGGCCACGGGGGCTCGAGCGGGGGCTATCTGACCTATGGCGTGGACGACGCGCACGACGTCACGGGGGCGCTCGACGCGCTCGAAGCGCGCGGCGTCCGGCTCGGCCCGGTCGGCGTGCACGGCTTCTCGTATGGAGCCGCCACCGCGCTGGAGCTCTCGGCCCGGGACCCGCGCGTGCGCGCGGTCGTGGCGGTGTCGTCGTTCGCGTCGCTGCGCAGCGTGACCCGCGACTACGTGCGCTGGCAGCTGCCGGCGCTGGCGCCCGCGGTCCCGGATGTGTGGCTCGATTCGGCCGTGGATCTGGGCGCGCTGTGGGCGGGCTTCGACGCCGACGCCGCCGCTCCGGCCCAGGCTGCCGCGCGCACTCGGGCCGCCGTGCTGGTCGTGCACGGCAGCGACGACCCGCAGGTCTCACCGGACAACGCACGCGCGATTGCCCAAGCGTGCGCTGGGCGTGCAGAGCTTCGCCTGCTGTCGGGCGAAACCCACGCCTCGATCTTGGCGGACGCGAAGGGCGAGGTGCGGCAGGCCGCGACCCGGTGGTTCGATCGGCACCTGGAGCCCGCGGCCGCGAGCGCCGTTGGCGGGCGGCCGTAGCGGTCGCGTCGGCTGGTTGACCAAGTTGGTCATGTCGAGGATACTTCGTGGGTGAAACGCAGTGTCGTCAACGTGGCCGAGGCAAAAGCCCACTTGCCCGAATTGATCGAGCGAGCCGCTGGTGGGGAAGTGATCGTGCTCGCGAGGGCCGGCCGCCCGCGGGCCAAGCTGGTCGCGCTCGAGGACCCCAAGAAGCGCCTGCGGGTGCCGGGGAAGGGCAAGGGGCGATTCAGCCCCAAGCGCGGGTTCGATGATCCGCTCCCGGACGACGTGCTTCGCCTGTTCGATCGGAAGCAGAAGTGAACCTGCTGCTCGACACGCACGCTTTCGTCTGGTGGGACAACGCCAAGCTGCCGAAGGGGGTCGTGGCGCGGATCCGCAAGGCGACCGACGTGTACGTGAGCGCGGCAACGGCTTGGGAGATTTCCATCAAGAGCGCCCTCGGCAAGATCGCCGTACGGGGCGACCTGGGCGAAGCCCTTGCCGACTATGGCTTCCTGGAACTGCCGATTTCAATCGCCCACGCCGAGGCAGTCCGAGCGCTGCCCGCCATCCATCGGGACCCATTCGACCGGATCCTGGTCGCGCAAGCGGTGGTCGAAGACCTGGTCATCGTGTCGAACGACGAGACCTTGGAGCGCTATCCGGTTCGCGTCGCCTGGGACTGAGCGCGAGCTTCGCCCTCAAGGCCCCTGACACGCCGACGACGGGCAGGGGGTGCGGAGGCGAAGCCTTTCGATGCTCCAACCGACCCGGCGGAACGCAGCGAAGTTGATGGCGAAGTAGCCCCGGTGCCCTGCGGCAGCGCCCCAGTTGTTCTGGAGGATGAACACCGATCGGTACACGTCGGGGTTGGAGAGCGGCCCGCGCACGTAGAAGCCCACGATGTTGAGGGCGTGGCCACCCACGAAGCGGTGCCGGTCCAGCGGGCAGGCGTCGAGCTCGGGCGGCAGGTACCAGGTCATGCCCCCCTGGAGGAAGGGGAAGGACACGACCCCCGGCAGCATCGGAGTGATCACGGAGGCGAACGAGAACTTGACGGGGACGCCGCGCCGCAGCTCGTTGATCACGGTCTGGATGGCCGCATCGCGATCGCTGAAGTCCAGGGCTTCGTAGACCGACGGCTGATACGACCGCGCCAAGGACCGCGGCCCCTGAGCCAAGGGATCGAGCCCGAGGTCGTGGGTCAGGCGCTGCTCGGAATACGCGCGGTAAGCGCCGATCGGCGGCGTGCCGTGGCTGGCGCAGAAGCCCGAGCGCCAGAAGCCGGCGAAGTAGCCGGGCGCGCCCGGCGTGCCCGTGGTCTGGCAATACCCCTTGGACAAGACGCCCGAGCGGTGCAGCCAGTCGTCGCCCGCGTCCCACTCTTCTCGCGCAGGCCAGTACGCGTCGGGGACCAGCGGATACTGGACGGCATCTTCGATGGGCGTGCCGGTCGTGGGCGGCAGCCCGCCGGCGTCCGAGTCGTTACGCGTGTGCACACGGGTGAACAACATCGAGAGATACCCGCCAACGGAATGGGCAGTGCGGGGCTCGGGGATCGAAATGGCCACGCCGTCGACCAGCGCAAAGCGGCGCGCCCCCAGGTCGTCGGCATAGCGATTGAGCACCGCCTCTCGGTGCTGGATGTCCGCGTGCGTGGAGCACGTTCCCCAGATGTTCTGCTTGCCCGCCAAGAACGGCGTGAGCATTTCGTGCAAGCTCAGGCGGTCGAGCGTGCCCGGAGCCCCCGGGAACGACTCGGGCTCGATGGGATCGGCCTGGGTGGGGCACGCCGATGCGGTGGAAGCGCCGTCGCAGGTGGTGAAGGTGCCCACGAGCTCGGCCGAGTCACCGCTCAGGGCGCAGCCCGGGTAGTGGGGCGCGGGCAGGTTGCCCGGCGGGGGCGGCGGCGGCGGCGGCGGGCCGTGCTGGAGCGCCAGCGCGTCGATGCGTTGCTCTTCGATGCTCGGCGCCAGGATCATGCGCTGGATGGGGCTTTGCGCGGCGACCGGCTCGACGAACGAGCGGTCGAGGTGCACGCGCGACAGCTCGGCGAACGGCGACCCATACGCCGGCGGCAGCTGTACGTTGGACGGCGGGACCACCGGCAGCTGGTCCGGGTGCAACGGAAGGGAGCCGTTGCTCGCCACGTACGCCATCGCGGGGCTCGGGAACCACTCTCCGGGCGCCGTCTCCATGTGGGTTGCGGGGTCCCACGGCTCGGGCGGTGGCCCCGAGAGGCGCTGGAGCTGAACGCCGGCGTTCGGTGCGAGCAAGTGCCAGCGCTCCAAGTAGATCACGTCGACCCGGTCGCGCGAGTCGACCTCGCGCGCGATGCCGCGGTTGTCGAGCACCTCGCTCTGGTACGTGCCTTCGGTGGCGATGGGCGGCGCGCGGAACACCTTGTGAGTGGAGAGCGGCGCGTCCATGAAGCTCGCCGCCCACGGTGTCCCGCCGGTCGCGAAGGCGTTGCGCCCGGGGTTCGAGACCTCGGCAGCAGTGTTGTACGAGCGCGCGACGCCGCGGCCGGTGAGATGGACGCCCCAGTTGTTGGGCATCTCGGCACCACCCACGAGCTCGTGAACCAACGTCGGCCCATCGAACGCGGCCAGCTGGCGTAAGCGCAGCGTCTTTCGCTCGCGGTCCTCCTCCACCTCGACGAAGCCGACCACGTAGCCCCCGCGCTTCACCGCGAACTGCAGAGCCGGATACGCCGAGTACGGGTGCCCCGGACCGGGCACCGTGAGCGGCTGAGGCAACGAAGACCAGAGCGCGGGATCGAGTCGCTCGGGCGCCCAGAGCGAGATTGGAAGCCCGATCTCCATCGGCGTCGACCGCCATGTGAACGCGACCTCGGTGCCTGCCACGTGAAGCCCAGCGGTGAGCACCCACATCTGCTTGGGCCGGCGCGCGCGGTCCTGCTCGAACCACTCACGCTTCACCCGCAGGTCGACGACCACCCGCCGCGCGACGTAGTCGTACCGATACGCAAAGGGCTCGAGCGCCGCCCCGGTATCCAGAGCGCCGACCACGCCGAGCTTCACCTTCACGTCTTTCGAGTCGACGTGGGCATAGTCGATCACGACCCGCAGCCACCCCGGTTGCATCAACCGGAGGTGCCGGATGACCATCGAGGGCGCGAGGTCGGGGGGCCCCGGCAGCGGCTCGGCGTGGTCGCTCGGGGCTTCGGGTGCGGCGCTGCACCCAAGCAGCAGCGGGGCTGCCAGGCAGGAGAGAACGAGCGCGGCGGAACGGGATCGGATCTTCATCGCTTCGACCTCGGGTGGGGCCTGATGAATGCGGGTTGGGAGCGCGGTCCGTCAATGAGCATAAGTGGAGCCACGCCCTGGGAGGGGTGGGTCCACGGGCCGGCTCACGCGGGCACCAACCGGCGCAATCGAGCCCGCGGCTCGAGCAGGTCCGCCAGCGTGTGCTGGTCGAGCTCGGCGTAGAAGGCGTTCGCCGCTCGCGCGAACACGGACTTCAGCCCGCACGCCGACGAGATCTTGCAGGTGGATCGCTCCGGGTCGAAACACTCGACGAGACTCAGGTGGGCCTCGGTCGCGCGAACCACCGCCCCGACGCGAATCGCCGCGGGCGACTTGGCCAGGCGCAGCCCGCCGCCCTTGCCGCGCACCGTCTCGACGTAGCCGTGCTGCGAGAGGAAGTGCACGACCTTCGTGAGGTGGTTCTCCGAGATGCCGTAGGCCGCGGCAACCTGCGCGATCGTGGTCAGCTCGCCGCGGACTCCCAGATAGATGAGCACGCGCAGGGCGTAGTCGGAGAACTTGGTCAGACGCATCGCGGAGGCCGAAGGGTCGGGTCAGCTGTCGAACCGGCTCAAGCGAAACACCGCGTCGTCGTGAGCATGCTCGAGCAGGATCCGCGCCACCCGCGCTTGCCACAGCCGACCGAACTCCGCGCGCTCGTCGGAGCTGGCCTGCCCCGCCAAGCAGCGCTGCAAGAGGCGCATGGCGCGCGGGTCGCCGGCGACGTGCTTCAGGTGAGCTTCCGCCTGCACCCGGGTCCCCGTGCCCGTGCGACGAAAGCAGAGCGCGGTGGCCTCTGCGACCTCGAACCGCAAGAGCCCTCGCCGTACGTGCTGCCCCGCGAGCCCGTGAAAACCGCCTTCCCCGGCAGCGCCCGTCAACAGCCCGGCGATCGCGCCCATCACGCCGGTCGTGCCGGCGTCGGCAGGCT
>Ga0138256_10000405_pt1 | contig 47716 bp, 36 predicted proteins | sample KNB2016incub_MG_FD_105486 | JGI IMG/M metagenome (GOLD analysis project Ga0138256, IMG submission 105486) | Active sludge microbial communities from wastewater in Klosterneuburg, Austria - KNB2014incub_MG | ecosystem: Engineered > WWTP > Activated sludge > Unclassified | place: Austria... | reverse complement strand
CAACAAAACAATGCCTAAGAAGGAAAGTTTGCAGCACAAGATCGACAGGGTTCGCCCGCCGCGCGTGCAGATCACGTACGATGTGGAGGTCGGCGGAGCGATCGAGCTCAAGGAACTGCCGTTCGTCGTCGGTGTATTCGGCGATTTCGTCGGTAAGCCGGACGAACCGCTTCCGGGACTCAAGAATAGAAAATTCGTCGAAGTTGACCCGGATAATTTCAATCAGGTCCTCGCAGGCATGGCTCCGCGTCTTGCTTATACGATCGACAACAAACTGCAGGATGACGGCAGCAAAATGGGGATCGAACTTCGGTTCAAGGATATCGAAGACTTTGAGCCGGACAAGATCGTCCAGCAGGTTGACCCGCTGCGCAAACTCGTAGAAGCCCGCCAGCGTCTTGCCGACCTCAGGTCGAAAATGGACGGGAACGATAAGCTCGAGTCGATGCTCGAAGACCTTATCGCGAACGCTGAAAAACAAAAGGCCATCAGCAGTGAGCTTGGCATCGACGGTAAGGAGGAATAAGAGGAAATGGCTAAATCAAAAGAAGAAACAGCAGCAGCCCAAACCGTTGAAACACAGGAATCCACTAGCGTTCTCGATCAGATCTTGACCGAGGGCAGAATGGCCCGCGACGACTATCAACGCGAACAGGCCAAGGATATGATCGGCGAATTCGTCTCTCAGGTGATGAGCGGCGAATTGACGATGTCCAAGAATATGGACGTCGCGATCAATTCGCGTATCGCCGAGATCGACCGCCTCGTTACGGCCCAGATGAACGAGATAATGCACCACGAGGATTTCCAAAAGCTGGAAGGCTCGTGGCGCGGCCTTCACCACCTTGTGAAGAACTCGCTCACGAGTCCGCAGCTCAAGATCAAGGTAATGAGCGCAACGAAGAAGGACCTTTTGAAGGACTTCGAACGCGCGCTTGAATTCGACCAATCGGCGATGTTCCGAAAGGTTTACGAAGAAGAATACGGCACATTCGGCGGCGCGCCGTTCGGCGCGCTGATCGGCGACTACGAGTTCGGCAATCACCCGCAGGATATGTCTCTTCTCGAGAGCATTTCGCAGGTTGCGGCCGCCGCTCACGCACCGTTCTTGAGCGCGGCGTCGGCGGGAATGTTCGGCTGGGACACTTACTCGGAAATGACCGAGGTCCGCGACGTCGCGAAGATCTTCGACCGTACGGAGTATATGAAATGGCGTAGCTTCCGCGAATCGGAAGATTCGCGTTATGTCGGCCTGACGATGCCGCATGTCCTAATGCGCGAACCTTACGGTGCGGCGACCAAGCCGACCGAGACGTTCCGCTTTGAAGAGGATGTTGACGGCAAGGATCACAAGAAGTACCTCTGGGGTAACGCCGCATACGCGCTTGGAACGTGCTTGACCGAAGCTTTTTCGATGTACGGATGGTGCGTTGCGATCCGCGGCGTCGAGGGCGGAGGCCTTGTTCAAGGACTGCCGACCCACACGTTCGAGACCGACGAGGGCGAAGTCGCGATGAAGTGTCCGACAGAGGTCGCTATTACCGACCGCCGCGAGAAGGAATTTGCCGACAACGGCTTTATTCCGCTCGTCCATTGTAAGAACACCGATTACGCAGCGTTCTTCGGCACGCAATCTGCGAATAAAGCGAAAAAATACGATTCTGACGCCGCGAACGCGAATGCTCGCCTCTCGACACAGCTTCAGTACATCTTCGCCGTCTCGCGTTTTGCGCATTACCTGAAGTCGATGATGCGGGACAAGATCGGCTCATTTATGTCGCGGACGGACTGCGAGCGTTTCTTGAACCAGTGGATCAACAACTATGTGACGGACGACGACACTGCGTCGGCCGCAACAAAGGCTCAATATCCGCTTAGAGAAGCTCGAGTTGATGTGGCAGAGATCCCCGGAAAGCCGGGCTGTTATCGTGCCGTTGCCTTCCTAAGGCCGCACTTCCAGCTCGACGAGCTTTCTGTTTCGCTGCGGCTTGTCGCAGATCTGCCGCAGCCTGCGAACGGCTAGCGTTGAACGATATCGGGGACGTTCCCGCACAGGAGGGGCTTTAGGGCCGGTTGAGGTAAAAAAAAACTTACCGGCCCTAATGCAAAAAGGTTTTGCGAGGCGCGTCTCTTATCTGAAGCCGATGGAATCGCAGGTGTTCGTTGGCATTATTTAAACTGATTCGATAAAGGAGCAAAGCAATGGCAACAGTAGATTATTTCCTCAAACTTGACGGCATCGAAGGCGAGAGCCAGGACTATAAACACAAAGGCGAGATCGATGTCGAATCGTTTTCGTGGGGCGTAAGCCAATCGGGTACGATGGGACACGGCGGCGGCGGCGGCGCGGGCAAGGCAACGTTTCAGGACTTTCATTTCACGATGAGAGGCAGCAAGGCAACTCCGAAACTTATGCTCAATTGCGCTACCGGTACGCACATCAAGAAGGCCGTTCTTACCGCCCGCAAAGCCGGCAAGGAGCAGCAGGAATTCTTGAAGGTCACGTTCACTGATATGCTTGTGACCTCTTACAACGCAGGCGGCGTCGGCGGCGGCGCCGAGACGAGCGATCAGTGCTCACTGAACTTCGCGAAGATCGAGTTCGAGTACAAAGAACAGAAGCCCGACGGCACACTCGGCGGCGCGGTCAAGGCCGGCTACGACGTGAAGTCCAACAAGATGATCTAAGGCCTCGATAAGAGGTTTAGAAAAGACTCGGACCTTTCCCTGGTTATGCCGTTCGCTTGGCCGAACGGCATAACCTTTCACCGTTTTATAGAAGTATGGCCCGCCGGGACGAAGATGTAAGGATAACGCCCTCAATACTCGATCGGCTGATCGATACGGAGCCGACTGCGTCCAAAGATCCTCAAAAATCAAGATTTACAGGCGTGCAAGAGCTCAAGGCCGGCGTACGTCGCGACCTCGAATGGCTCCTGAATACTCGTTCGCACGGAGACGAGACGGTCGATGAGAATGCGGAAGTGCGGCGTTCGGTCGTCTTCTACGGGATGCCGGATATTCTCGGGCTGAACCCGCAGACGCCGGCCGAGAAAAAACGGCTAACAAAATCGATCGAAACTGCGATACGACGTTTCGAACCGCGTTTTTTGGATCTGAAGATCACGCTCGAACCGTTTGACGAGATCGAACGGCAGGTAAGATTCCGTGTCGAGGCAAAACTCGATATGGAGCCTGCACCGGAGCCGATAATATTCGACACGGTGCTTGCAAGCGGCAGCGGCGAATTTGCCGTCAAAGAAAGATAAAGTCGGAAACAGAGCTTTAATGCGTGATGAACTCCTAACCTTTTACGAGCGCGAGCTTGTTTTCCTGCGCCGCATGGGCGCCGAATTCGCGCTTCGATATCCGAAGATCGCTTCGCGCCTCGAACTCGATGAAGAACGCGTCGAAGATCCGCACATCGAACGGCTGATCGAATCCTTCGCATACCTGACGGCGCGCGTCGGTTTGAAGATCGACGATGAGTATCCGGAGATCACAGAGGCGTTCCTGAACGTTCTCTATCCGCATTATCTCGCCCCGATCCCTTCGATGTCGATCGCACAGTTCAGCTACGGTTCGCCGAAGGATAAGCTGACCGCCGTACAGCGTGTCGAGCGGGAAACGCGTCTAAATTCGCGGCCTGTTGACGGCAGTCCGTGCCGCTTTCGAACGGCGTATAACGTCGATCTTTTTCCGATAGAGATCGAGAGCGCGACGCTCGAATCACCGGCTCCGAAGGATACACGCGGAAAATTTGCGGAAGCAAAGATCGTGATCTCGATGCGCTGTTTCGGGAACTCGAATCTGCACGAATTCAAGCGCGGCGTGGACAGCAGCGTTCCCGACCGTTTTCGTTTTTACCTCGACGGTAATCCGCAGATCGTGCATCCGCTCTACGAGATAATTTTTAATCACGCGACGGCGGTCGAGTTCCGTGCGAAAGAGGCGCCTATCGGCACGCGGACGATGACGGCGTTGCCGCCGAAACCGCCGGATCCGATAATTATTCCTGCGGAAGACGCTCTGAAAGTGGTCGGCTTTGACGAAGACGAGTTCCTCTTGCCCTACACGAAACGCAGCTTTTCGGGCTATCGATTCTTGACGGAATATTTCGCCTTTCCGCAGAAGTTTCTCTTTGTCGATGTGATGGGCGTCGATCAGGCGATCGCGAAAAAGTTCGGGAGCCATTTTGACGTGATCATTCACGTTCGCGATATCGTGCCGCCGGTTGCGCCCGTTACTGCCGAGACATTCAAGCTCGGATGCACGCCGATCGTCAACTTGTTTCAAAAGCTCTCGGATCCGATCTATCTGAGTCAGCAGCGTTTCGAATATCAGGTGATCCCGGATGTTCATCGGCAAACCTCGACCGAGGTATTTTCGATCGACGAGGTCATAACGAGCGATCCGCGTTCGAATCAAACGCGTGAATTTGCGCCGTTCTATTCGATGCGCCACGCCTACGGCGGCGAGAAAGGGAAGGCGTATTGGTCGGCTGTCCGCCGTCCGTCGCAGCGAGCTAACGACGAGGGAAGCGAAGTTTTTATCTCGCTTGTTGACGACAAATTCGACCCGCGTGTTCCTGCCGTCGATGTGCTGAATATCAAAGCGACGTGTACGAACCGCGACCTGCCGGCGAGGCTGCCGTTCGGCGGCAAAGAAGGTGATTTCGAGGTCGAGGGCACGGCCTTGCTCTCGCGTGTTCGATGCCTTACAAAGCCGACCGAGACGATCCGTCCGCCGCAGCGAAGGTCCGCCCAATGGCGTTTGATCTCGCATTTGAGCCTCAATTTTCTCTCGCTCGTAAACGGCGAGAACGGTTCGCCCGAGGCATTGCAGGAAATGCTGATGCTCTATAATTTTGACGATTCTCCGGTAACGCGCAAGCAGATACTCGGGATCAAGAGCGTCGAATCGCGAAAGGTCGTGCGTCAGATCGGCAAGCGCGTCGGTGCCGGTTTCGTCCGCGGCGTCGAGACGACGGTCACGATGGACGAGGAGCAGTTCGTCGGCACGGGCTATTTTCTTTTTGCGTGCGTGCTGGAGCGCTTCCTTGCGATGTACGCATCGCTTAACTCATTCAATCAGTTGAGTTTACGGACGGAGCAGCGTGAGGAGACGGTGCGCGAATTTTCGCCTCGAGCGGGTACGCGCGAGCTGCTTTAGTTAGAGAAGATATGCCGCAGTTATCGCCGGAACAAGAGCTTATCGAGGAACCTTACGGTTACGAATTTTTTCAGGCCGTAAGGCTTCTCGAGCGAATTCACCCGGACCAGAAGCGTGTCGGCGGCGACGCAATGCCGCACGAAGAGATCGTACGTTTTCGCTCGCGCGTCGCGCTTGATTTTCCGGCGAGCGAGATCCACGAGATGCGGAAGGTCATTGACGAGACCGGCCAGAGCGAAAGGCTAGAGATGCTTGTCAATTTTATGGGCGTCGTCGGCGTTTCAGGCGCGCTGCCTACGCATTACACAGAACTTGTCCTCGACCGCATACGGCATCGCGACACGACGATGTGGGCGTTCTTTGATATCTTTACGCACCGCATCGTCTCGCTATTTTATCGTGCGTGGGCGAAGTATCGTTTTCCGATAAATTACGAGGCTGGCGACGAGAGCTTTACGGCATACCTCTACGACCTTGCGGGGCTCGGTACGCGAGGGCTTCGCGGGCGAATGGCCGTCGAGGACGAGGCTCTGCTTCCGTACACGGGACTGATCGCTCAGGCTCCGCATACGGCGGACGGCCTCGCGAATATGATCAGCGACCATTTTGCCGCTAAGGCAAAAATCGAGCAATTTTCCGGTCAATGGTTGCTGCTTGATGGCAGAGACGTAACGCAGCTGGGCGCGAAAAACAGCAGCTTAGGTCGGAACGCTATCGTTGGCACACGCGTTTGGGATCAGCAGTCAAAGTTTCGTGTTAAACTTGGACCACTCGATCTCAAACGCTTTCAGGCTTTTTTGCCGAGCGGCTCGGCGTACGAACCGCTCAAGTCGATAGTCAAATTCATGGTCGGCGACGAACTCGATTTCGACGTTCAGCTTGTCCTTGAAGCAAAACAGGTCCCGGCGACGATCCTGACAACGCGTGCGATCCGCCGCCCTTCGCTTGGCTGGACGAGTTTTTTGAAAACAAAACCCTTTAAGGAGCCGGACGATCAGGTAATACTGAAGATGGCAGCTTAATGCAAGAGAGATCCCTATGAACTTAAATCTAAAATCCCTCGTCGGACGATTGAACGATACCTGCCGCACGGCGCTCGAAGGCGCCGCCGGCGCATGCCTTTCGCGAACGAATTACGATGTCGAGATCGAGCATATTCTCTCGAAGATACTCGAACAGAACGATACGGACCTTCACCGCATCTGCAAGCATTACGAGGTAAATATCGACCGTCTCTCAAAGGACATCGATTCGTCGCTCGCGAGTTTGAAGACCGGTAATACACGCACGCCGGGCCTGAGTGAGCGAATACCGCGCTGGATACAGGATGCGTGGCTGCTTGCGTCGGTCGATTTCGGCGAAGCAAAAGTGCGTTCCGGCCACCTTGTTCTTGCCTTGCTCTCGAACGATAGTTTTGCTCGCATTGCAAGGGATATTTCGCGCGAATTCAATCATATTTCGCCCGAATCGCTCTCAAAGAAACTTGACGAATTGACGGCCGATTCAGCGGAAGGCCGCGAAGCCGTGGCTCTCGGCGAAGGCCGAACGTCCGACGGCGCACCGGTCGCGTCCGGCGTTCCGGGCAAGACAAAAGCGCTCGACCAATACACGGAAGACCTCACGGCGAAGGCCGCAGCAGGCAAGATCGATCCCATTCTCGGGCGTGATTTCGAGATACGGCAGATCATCGATATCTTGACGCGCCGTCGCCAGAACAACCCGATCCTGACGGGCGAGGCCGGCGTCGGCAAGACCGCCGTTGTCGAAGGTTTTGCGGCGCGCGTCGCTTCCGGCGATGTTCCCGATGCGCTAAAAAATGTGTCGGTCCGCTCGCTCGACCTCGGCCTTTTGCAGGCAGGAGCGGGCGTTAAGGGCGAATTCGAAAATCGCCTCAAGTCCGTGATCGATGAAGTGAAGTCCTCGCCGACGCCGATAATTATGTTCATCGACGAGGCTCATACGCTGATCGGTGCGGGCGGGCAGGCAGGACAGAATGACGCCGCGAACTTGCTCAAACCGGCGCTCGCGCGCGGTGAACTCCGTACGATCGCCGCAACGACGTGGGCCGAATACAAGAAATATTTCGAGAAAGACGCGGCACTCGCAAGGCGTTTTCAGGTCGTAAAGGTCGAGGAACCGGACGAAGAGAAGGCGATCGCGATGATGCGCGGCCTCGCCGACAAAATGGAAGATCACCACAACGTCCGCGTGCTCGATGAAGCGATCGTCGAATGCGTCAAGCTTTCGGCACGATACATCACAGGCCGTCAGCTTCCGGACAAGAGCGTTTCGGTGCTAGACACGGCGTGCGCAAAGGTTGCTATCGGGCAAGGCGCAACGCCGGCGTCGCTCGAAGACGCCACGCGACGTATGCAGAATCTTACATCCGAGATCGATTCGCTCGAACGCGAGCAAGTTACGGGTGCGGGCCACGACACGCGTCTTGTCGAGCTAAAAGCGAAGCGAAGCGAGACGGAAGAAGAACATTCACGCCTTTCGGCTCAATGGGAAAAGGAGAAGGAACTTGTCGAGAAGATCCGCAATATCCGTTTCAAGCTCGAACAAACGCGGCTGGATGACGCCGTTGCTTCGAATGGCAAAGCAGAGGCCGCAGCGGCGGCGGGCGAGGGCACTGATGGCGCTGTGGACGATGCTGCGGCCGAATCTGCGCCTGCACCGGAGCCGCTCGATGACAAGGCCGCCGAAGCTCTTCGCACCGAGCTGAAGGCAACGAACGAGGAATTGAAAAAAGTTCAAGGCGAAGATCCGCTGATGCATCCGGTCGTCGATGGCGGGTCGGTCGCAGAAGTGATATCGGGCTGGACCGGCATCCCGATCGGGAAAATGGTCGCCGACGAGATCCATGCCGTTCTGAATCTTGCCGGTACGCTTCGCGAACGCGTGCTCGGACAAGACCACGCACTCGACGCGATCGCCCAGCGCATACGCACTTCGCGTGCAGGCCTGACCGATCCGAAGCGTCCGATCGGCGTATTCCTGCTTGTCGGAACATCCGGCGTCGGTAAAACGGAAACGGCTCTCGCGCTTGCAGAATCGCTCTACGGCGGCGAACGCAACCTTATCTCGATCAATATGAGCGAATATCAGGAAGCGCACACTGTTTCAAGCCTAAAGGGATCGCCTCCGGGATACGTCGGCTACGGCGAAGGCGGCGTGCTCACAGAGGCAGTTCGGAGGAAGCCATATTCGGTCGTGCTGCTTGACGAGGTCGAGAAAGCGCATCCGGACGTGATGGAGCTTTTCTTTCAGGTCTTTGATAAAGGCGTCCTCGAAGACGGCGAAGGCCGCGAGATCGACTTCAAGAACTGCATCATACTGCTCACATCGAATGTCGGTACCGACACGATAATGACGCTCTGCGCCGACCCCGATACGCGTCCCGGACCGGACGGCCTTGTCGATGCCGTCAAACCCGAACTCAACAAGGCATTCAAGCCCGCGCTCCTCGGTCGAATGGTCACGGTGCCGTATTATCCGATCTCTGACGACATCCTTAGGCTGATCATAAAGCTTCAGTTGGGCAAGATCGCACAGCGTATCAAGGATAATCACAACGCGGCATTCAGTTACGACGACGCCGTCATCGATACGATCGCGAAACGCTGCACGGACGTCGATAGCGGAGCGCGCAACGTATATAACATCCTGACGGGCACGCTTTTGCCGGAGATGTCGGGTGAAGTTCTGTCGAGAATGGCCGAAGGCGACGCCCTTGCGAGCATTCGCGTTTCGGTCGGCGAAGGCGAGAATTTTGCGTATAGCTTTGCGTGATATTCGATAGCGGAGAGTAGAGAAGATGGCTGTTAACTTGATCGCACACGACGCTAGACTAGAGGGACGCACGCCGTCCGCTTCGCGTGATACCTTTACGATCGACGTTGACGAATCGACCTCGCTCGAGAGCTTTTTTGACCAAGCGGTCGAGATCGCTCTCGGGCACGTCGGGATCTCGAGACTGTCGATAATGGCTCACGGGCTTTATGTGCGCGATCTGGATACGACGGCGATCCAATTTTGCGCCGAGATGATCAGTTACCAGACCGTAAATCAGTTCGGGCGGCTTCGCGGCCTTGTCGATCACATCGTGCTTTACGTTTGCCACGCCGCCGAAACTCATATGACGCGTCGCGGCGAAGGCGACGAACTCTGCCGTCAGATGGCGCTTGCGGCGAACGCCGAGATCACCGCCGCGCGCGAACGGCAGATCTACACATCGGTCGAGAGATGCAGCTTTATCGATTGCGAATCTTCGTCGATAGAATTCGGCGATTGGGAGGGCCAAGTCGTGCATTACGGTCGGGACGGGCAGGTGATCGCGGAGTTCGGCGACGCTCCGCATCCGGCAGAACCGGCACCGACGATGCCCGACCCGCGATTTACGATGCGGCATTAAGGCAAAAGTCGAGCTGCATTTACGTCTTAATAGCGTCAGGCGGCTCCGTCTATTGACCATTCTGAGCCGTAAAAAGGCCGCCGGCAGGACTCGAGAAGATTATGGCACTCAGCCAAGAAGGACGACTTTTAAACTTTACGACGAGCTCATTTTCGAATGAGGAGGTCGTTATTCTTCGTTTGCGGGCGACCGAAGGTATGTCGCAGCTTTATACCTTCGAACTTGACCTAATTCACGATGAAGAGGAGGTCGGCGTCGAACCGTTCAATATCACGCCGGATCAGGTGCTGAACAAACCGATGTCGGTCGCTGTCAATCAGCGAGATGGCGCTAACCGATTCTTCAGCGGCATTTGCTCGCGATTTTCTCAAGGCAGCCGCGACGAACGCTTTTCTAAATACCGCGCGATCGTCCGTCCGCAGGTTTGGCTTCTTACTCAGAGTTCGCACAATCGAATTTTTCAGAATCTTTCGATACCGGACGTGCTTGCCAAGGTTCTTGATGGTTTTAATCCGAGCCTCCGGCTTCAGGGGCATTACGAACCGCGAAATTACTGCGTCCAGTATCGTGAAACGGATTGGGACTTTGCGTCGCGTTTGATGGAAGAAGAAGGCATCTTCTATTTCTTCGAGCACACAAGTTCGGGCCATACGCTCGTTATCGCCGATGCGGATCCGGCAATTGCGTCCTGTCCGTCGAAGGCCGAGATCCCGTACATTACCGATATTTCGGTCAATCCGGATGAATGGGAAGGAGCCATAAACTCTTTCCAGGTTTCGAATCAGATACGAACGGGCAAATACCGCGTCCGCGATCATCAGTTCCAACTGCCGACGAATTCGCTCGAGGCTGAGCAGATGAGCCGTTTCGACGTCAATGGAAATCGCGACAACGAAATTTACGGCTATCCGGGCGAGTTCGCAAAATTGTTCGACGGGATCAATTCGAGCGGCGGCGAACAGCCGAGCGAGCTTTCTAAGGTCTTTGCCGCAAGGCAGCACACGATCGACGTCCGTCAGCAGGAGATCGATGTCGCGTACAAGAGCGCCATCGGTTCCGCAGATTCTTGCGCGTTGATCCCCGGCTTTCGATTTAAGCTCACCACGCATCCGACGGCCGAGAATAATCGGAACCACACGATCGTTTCGACAAAGACCGAAGCTCTGCAGGATCCGGGCTATGTGTCGGACGAGGCGCGCGTACGCGCCTACATAGTGAACTTTACATCGATCCCGCAGGGTGAAGGCCAGGCACAATATCGTCCGCCGCGTATGACCGAACGTCCTATCATGCACGGCTGCCAGACGGCGGTCGTTGTCGGGCCTGCGGGCGAAGAGATCTTCGTCGATAAATTCGGCCGCGTAAAAGTGCAATTCCATTGGGATCGCGACGGGCAGAATAATGCCGCGTCGTCATGCTGGCTTCGCGTCGGTACGAGCATCGCGGGCAATAAATGGGGCACGATGTTCATTCCGCGTATCGGGCAGGAAGTCCTCGTAGATTTTCTTCAAGGCGATCCGGATCAGCCGATCATCACGGGCTCGGTCTATAACCCCGAAACGATGCCGCATTACGATCTGCCGAAATTCAAGACGCTGACGTATATAAAAACACGAACCAGCCCGGACGACGGCAAAGGCTTTAACGAGATCCGCTTCGAGGATAAACAAGGCAAAGAGCAGGTATTCATCCATTCGCAAAAGCGCTATGACCTCCGCGCGAAAGGCTCGATGTACGAGACTTGCGGGGGCAACCGCCAAGAGGTGATCGGCGTCCGCTCCGACAATAAACCGGGCGGCAACCTCGCTATCACCGTCGGCGGCAGCTATGATCTGCACGTAAAAGCCGACAACTTCATCGGCATCGACGGCAAACTGAACGAAGGAGTCAAAGGCGATGTCGTCGAAGGCTACGATTCCAGCCAGCAGACGGTCGTCAAGAGCAAGGTCGAGGTCAACGCACAGAAGATCACTCTCGAGGGATCGCAGAGCGTTACGCTCAAGGTCGGTTCGAGCTGCGTTATCGTCGATATGATGGGTATTACTATCCAAGGCCCGATGGTGAAGATCAACTCAGGCGGTTCTGCGCCGCCGACGGGTCCCGCGACCTTGGACGCCCCGCTTGACGCAGAAGCGGCTGATACCGGCGAACCCGGATACCTCGATCGTCCGCGTTCGGGCGGCGGCGGAGGCGGCCGACGCAGAAGAACACTCAACGGACAGCACGCGCCGTCGGTCACAAGGAACGACGATGGCACTTACAGCGTCGGCGGCGATCGGCTGCGTGTTCGGGGCGATGACGCTTACGTCGGTGCAGTAATGAACGACCTCTCGACGATGTACAACACGCCTTCGGGACGCGCAACAATGGACCGTATAAATGCCGGAACGGGAACCTCGACGATCCATGCATATACACCTGCCCCAGGGGCCGGTGATAATGCGTTCGCGGCTCCCGGTGCGGGACCGTCAACAACTCAGGACTTTGTGAACGCAACGCCGGCGGGCCAGCCCGTTTACTATGGCGACGGATCACCGGCACTCGATGCGAACGGGAATCAGCTTACGGGAACGGGTACGGGCGGTGACTCGAATATCAGCTATAATCCGGGTGATTGGCCAAGCCCGATCGCCGCGAGTGGTGCGCCGGGGGACGTGATATTGTTCCACGAAATGCAGCACGCGGATAACCAGATGAACGGTACTTATGATGGTACTCCGAGGACTGACGGCTTTGATACAAATGAGGAGTTCAATGCCATCGGACCGGAGAATCAGTATCGCGATGAACGGGACGTTCCACGAAGGACGAACCATCACGACCTATAATGAATTGGATCGGAGTATTAGCTCTAAGTGTTACTTTCTGGTGCAATGGCTGCAGCACGACGGGCGTTGCGGGCAATGTGCCGGTGGTAACAAGGGACGAAGGTAATAAGATCGCCATGGAAAATGTTTCAACAAGCGAAGAGCCGCAGAAGGATTCACGGATAGGGTTTACGGCCCATTTCACTAAGACGGACGACTCGATCACGATCGAGTACAAGGTTGTGAATGGGACAAACGGCGATATTTACGTGCTTGATGCACAGCCTTGGGTCGATCGAGAATCAAAAACCGCGCGCGCCGAGGCCAACACATATTACCTTTGTTCTTACGGGGATAATGCGGCGCTCGTCCTTCGCGGAATCTTTCCCTTGCCTATCTCGCCGGTCTCGCAGCGTGTAATGCCATTAGCCACCAAGCTTGAGCCGAACGGCCAACTTGAACGAAAGTTCTCCGTCGCAATTCCTTTGCGTGAACAGAACGATCTTTACGTTCCGCAGTTGGAGGCCGACCGGTACACCAAAGCCACGGCCGACCGGATATTGTTGCGAGTGCAGTATTTGAGGACGGGCGGCGAAGATTTCAAGGCGGCTCCGGTTTCGTATGCCCCGGGGTATTTTTCTGTGAGCACCAAACAGACAGTAAAGGATGCGGGAACGCTTCAAGCGGATCTGCCGATCGGTTCGGTCGTGTTTTTGAAACGGCCGGATCTTTTTTCACGGGTGAAGTAACGGAGGAAGCGTAGAGGTAGAAAGGAGAATTTGCTATGCCGCCAGCCGCAAGAATAACAGATAACGTAGCGCATCCGCTGCCGCCGGTTTTGACGCCTGGGCCGGGAAGTCCGAACGTGCTTGTCGGGTTTCTGCCGCAATGGCGCGGAATGCCGCTCGGCGCGGTCGCCGCTCTTCAGTCGGCAAAAACGGCGGCGGATACTGCGATAAAGACCGCTGAGGCCGCGAGCGCAGCAGCGGCGGGAACTCCCGGCGCGCCTGCAGCAAAAGTCGCGGAAGAAGCTGCAAAGGCGGCAGCTTTGGCCTCGATGTCGAGCGCAATAAGTGCGGCGTCAGGCGGTGCTGATATCCATTCCTGCGTGACTCCCTTGCCGATCCCTCCGCACGGACCGGGCGTGGTGATAACCGGTTCGGCGACGGTTATGGTAAACAACCTTCCGGCAGCGCGAATGGGCGACACGATCCTCGAAGCGATCGGTCCGCCGAATAAGATCGTCAAGGGCCAAATGAACGTCCTGATCGGCGGATAGAAAGGCGTTGAGAGCATCAATACCGACCGGCCGTAAGATCACGATGCTCGTTTGCGAACCAGGTACACGACACCGTGGTTATCGTCGGTCAAAAGGAACGCATTCGCTCCGATCTTCAAAATATCGCAGGGACGACCGAGCACCTTTCCTTTTGTTAGGAAGCCGGTGATGAAATCCTGCAACGCCTTTCCTTTACGCATCACAACGACCTTGTATCCGTGGCCGATCCGCTTGTCGGTCGAGCCGTGAAGAGACACGAGAAACCCATCTTTGATCGCGGGGTCCGCGTCCGCATCGTTAAAATAATCGAATCCGAGAGCCGACGAATGCGCGGGGAAATAGGAGTATGGCGCGGCCACATCCTTACAGCCTGCGGCGCGTTTGAATTTCGGGTCGCGATAGACCTTGCCTTTTGAAGAATAGCAATACGGCCATCCGTAATCCGAGCCTTCTTTCAGAGCGTAGAACGTCTCATCCGGCTTATAAAGACCGAGGTGATCGACGCCTTGGTTCGTCGCGAAAATGTATTCGCCGATGACGCGAAGGCCGACGGCATTGCGAAGCCCGCGTGCGATCTCGCGTTCGTCCGAGCCGTCGGGTTTCATCGAAATTATGCTCGCACGCACCTTCTCTTTCTCAATGCAGGCGTCGCAGGAAGAGCCGACCGAGACATAGAGCCGCCCGTCCGGGCCGAATGAGAGCGTTCGCGTCAGGTGCCAGCCGCCGTACTTGTAGCTTAGCCCATAGTCGGGAAAAGTTCGCAGGACTTCGGGCGTGAGATCTGTCGGCTTTGTTTCGCCGGGCGTAAATTTGCGGCGCGTGAGCTGATGCGTCTCAGCCAAATAGAACCACACCTGACCGCTCGAGTCTGTATGGAATTGGCAGCTGTTTGGGTTTCTCAAGCCCGTCATATAAGGGATAACGCGCTCGAATTTGCCCGTTTTCGCGTCAAAACCATCGAGTATGTAAACCGTGCCCTTTTTGTTGTCGGCAAGGTTGTACATATCGGTCGCGAAGATACGGCCATCGGGCGAACGTGTCATAAAACGCACGCGCTTTAAGCCTTCCGCAGCCGGAATGATCTCGAAATCCTCAGGCAAATTCAGCGTGAACGCCTTGCCTTTCTTTAGCTGCACCTTATGCGGCGTCAGCTTCGGCTGGGCGAATGCCGTGGCAGTGCAGGCGATGAATACCGAGAAGAAGACTGAGAACCTAAAGAGACGGGGACGAGAGTTATTGAGCATTCGCGGGCTTCTCCTTTGCCTTCGGCGGATCGGTCGGTTTCGGGACGATGCGCAGGATGCGGTCATCGTTGTCGGCGGGGCGGCCGCGGCCGTCCTGATTCGATGTTGTGAAGTAAATATAGCCGTCCGGGCCTTGTGCAACATCGCGAATGCGGCCGTAAGCGCCGCTCACGAGGTCTTCTTGGCCGATGACCTTTCGTCCGTCGAGACGCACGCGAATTATCCTCTGCCCACGAAGGCATCCAAAGAAAAAGTTGCCGGCAAACGGCTTAAAGACCGAACCGTTGTAGAACATCGCGCTTGCGGGCGCGCAGGCCGGGCTGTATTCGAGAAGCGGAGATTCCATACCGTCGCGTTTATCTGTGTGGTGAATTATCGGCCAGCCGTAGTTCTTGCCCGCCTCGAGAATGTTCACTTCGTCTCCGCCAGAACCTTTTCCTTCGAAGCTGCTCGGCCCGTGTTCTGTCTCGAATGCGAGTCCGGTTCCGGGCTGCCACGCGATGCCTTGCGGATTGCGATTGCCGTATGTCCAGATCTCCGCACGTGCGTCTTTGCGCGCCGCGAAAGGATTGCCTTTCGGTATGCTGCCATCGTCATTCAAACGCAAAACTTTGCCGGCGAGCGATGAAAGATCTTGTGCGAGGTCCCAATCGGTCGAGTCGCCGGTGGTAACGTAAAGTTTGCCGTCCGGCCCGATGCGCGCACGCATTCCGGCGTGGTTCGGCGCACCGGGAATGTTGTCGATTATGATCTTCGGCTCGGTGAATTCACCATTCCTATAAACGTATCGAACGACCTTCACCTTCTTGCCGTCGGCGTTGTAGGAATAGGCAAGATATATGAAATTATTTTTCGCAAAATCGGGATGAAGCGAGACGTCCATAAGGCCGCTCTCACCGCTCGGTTCAACGTCCGGCACAGTAAACACAGGCTTTTCACGCAGTTTTCCTTTTTCGACGATACGTACGCGACCGGGCCTTTCAGTAACTAGAATGTCGCCGTTCGGGAGCCACGCAAGCGCCCAAGGTACCTCAAGGCCGGTCGCTACGGTCTCGACCGCGAAGTTCACATCGCCCGAAGAAGTTTGAAATGCCGCATCGGCAGGAGCATTCGCGGGCGAACACGCCATCGAAAGGCAAAGCGTAAAAAAAGCGGCAAACGATGTGATGTTCATAACCCTCTCTCCTTCTCCTTTAAAAGCGCAAAAACACGTGGGAAGTTTCAATTATGATGCCTAAAAAGCGGTCGATCACCATCTCGACCTTACGTCGTCAGACGCCGATAGATATTCGGCATACGTTCGGGCAGCGAGAGCACATCGTCGATGATCGTGTAGCCGACATCGCCGTAAAGGTCGCGAAGTTCGGCCTCGGATTCGCGATCGACGGTAATGCAGAACGGCGTGATGCCGGACATTTTAGCCTCGGTCAATGCCTCGCGGACGTCTTCGCGTGCGTATCGGGCATCGCCGTAGTCGTGATCGTACGGGCGACCGTCGGTCAACACAATTAGAAGCTTCGTTCGTGAATCTTGACGCAGAAGCTTGTTCGCGGCGTGCCGAATCGCCGCGCCGAGGCGCGTATTGTTCTCGAAACTTATGCCGCCGATTCGCTTTTCGACTTCTGCGTCGTACTTCTCCGCGAAATCCTTCACGACATAGAATTTCACATTTCGGCGTCCCTCGCTCGTAAATCCGTTTATCGAATAGACGTCGCCGACGGCATCGAGAGCTTCACTCATCAGCACGAGCCCTTCCTTCTCGATCTCGATAATGCGTCGGCCCGGATGAGTGTATGGCTGCAGCGGATTTCGCGTGATCGTGCGGGCGGTCGAACTCGATTGGTCTAGCAGGATCGAGACGGCAACATCGCGTTCACGTCGCAGGCGTTTCGTATAAATATTCTCATTCTGGCGGCCATCGGCTTTACGGTCGATCACAAAATCGACGAGTGCGTTCAGGTCGTAATCTTCGCCGTCGATCTGTCGATGGATGCGTGTAAGATTCTCGGGCTTCATCAACTGGAACTGATGCCGGATCGACGATATGACGCCGCGATAGCGGCTTCGCGTCAGTTCGACAAAAGTGCGGTCGCCGGACTTCACTCGCTTTTCGATCACGCGGCTCCATCCGACGCGGTAATCGTTAAGCTCGCGGTCCCATTCATCATAGGCAAAAGCGACTTCGCCTGTTTCAAGGGTCTGCTCGGGGATATCGGCCCCGGCCCACGCCTCGGCGCCGCGGAGGTCGTCCGGCTCGCCTTCATCATCAAGACTGTTCCACGCATTGAAAAGTTCCGAGATATTTTCAGCGGCCGCCTCGCGTTCGCGCTTCACCTTGTCTTCGGTAACCGATTCCTGCGCTTCTTTGTCTTCGTAAGCGAAATCGCCTTCGTCATCGTTGTCTTCTTCGGCGTCTGTTTCTTCGGCACGCTCGGGCATCACGTTCTGAAAAAGGTCGTAAACGCGGCTCGCTGCAAGGAGCGAATCCGCAACGGTCGAACGCCGCGAATCGCTTTCCTGCCGGACGAAGCGGTCAAGAACTGCGTTTATCTCATCGACGACCTGCGGATAAAAACGTATCGAGTCATCGGTCGCACCGCCGCACATCGTGATCTGAAACAGCAATTCGAATGCAACTTGGTTTGCCGGGACGTCGAAAATATACGGGCGTCTCATCCGCAGGAATTGCTGCATCAGGTCAAGATCTTTTCGCAGTCCGCGATATTGCGAGCGAAGGCACGCGTCGATACGGGCGTTTTCCATCGTCCCGAAGATCCGACGCGCAAGACGCGGTTCAGGAAAGGCCGTGAGTACGGCGCGATAGTCGCCTTCTTTCGGAAGTTTGTGTTCGGCGACCTTAGCGTCTTCATCGGGACGGGCGCGTTCTCCCGTCTGAACGTCCGCGATGTAGCCCGCGAGCGAGAACGCGTCAAGCTGGTCGGCGGTCGCAGAATAGAGCGTTGCGAGTTCGATATAGACGGCTTTCAGTTCATCGGTCGAGGAAGCGTACGTGCCGAATTCGATCTGGCCGGCGGCGTGTGCGGCGAGCACTTTGTAGAGCTTGAAATCACGCTCGTCATCGCCGAATTCAGCCACTGTCGATGGCAGGAAGATCGTCTTTTCATCGCCGATACGGCTCTCCTCGGGAATGGCAGAAAGCGGTTTGACCTCAACTGTTCGGCCAGTTAAGCCCTCGACATAGATGCGTAGAATGTTCTGAACGGCCTCGAGCGAAATGCCGGTCTTTGTCTGCTGCAGCTTGTCGCGCGACTCGCGTGTTTCCAGCGCGAAATAGCTTCGGCGACTTTTCGATGACGAATTCTCGTGCTCGGCGAGTCCGGCGATGACCCAATCTTCGTATTGTTTGACCGACACCTTTTCAAGCGCGCCTGCGCTTGAGCGTAAGGCGGCAAGCGCGCTCTCGGCATCCGATTCAGCGATCGTTGCTACAAGAGAAAGCACGCGCGAAAGAGCAATAGCGTTGACGGTCTTGTGACGGGAGACGCGTGCTAAGAATACCGGCGCAGCGCGAAGAAAGGCGATAAGCACGGCATTCCCGTGCTCGGCGACCTTTCTCGAAGCTTTGATCCACGCAGTGAAAACGTCTCGTCCCGTGATGAGGATCTCAGCCCCGGACGAGACAAGAAGAAGAGTAACGCTGCCACCGAAATCAAGGAATTTATCGGCCTCTTCGAGCAGAAGAACCGCGTTGCGTGCGGAAAGTTTTGCCAACGCCTTCGGCAGTTCGACCCAAAGGTCGGCGGTCATTCCTCCGGTCCGCGACGCAAAATTCTCTGCGAGCCTGAACGCGGCATCTTCGACTGACGCTTGCTCGCTATCGAATCTCTTAAGGCCTTCGGCAACGTCCGGCGAGGCTTTTAACAAGATGGACGAATGCTTTGCCGAACGCATCGCAACCTGAACCGCAAGCCGGAGAAAGCGTTCGAGAAGTTCCTTGTTCTTTACACGCTTTGCAAGATCGGGAACGAGCGTAAAAGTCTCTGCCGCGACCGAGCTAGAGAGCACGAGTTGGCGCGATGCGATATCGAAAACAAACTTTCGCAGCGGCGAAGGAACGACCTTCAGCTTCTCGGCACCATCGGCGAAGAACCGCATACCGGTCTCGGCCTTGCCCATCGCAAGCCGCCGCCCGAAGTCGGCCCAGGCGCGGAGATCGTCTGCGGAGAGTATTTTTGCGGCATCGGCCGCAGCGGCGACAAATGCGCGGCTCGCCTTCAGGCTGACGCCGGCGATCGACGCGCTTGCCTCGATAGCGGCACGGCGTTTTCCCGCCGGAAGCCGCGAAAGGCCTTTAGCAAGATCCGTGATGGACTGCCTCTCATATTCCTTATCGACGTCGGTCATCTACTTCGAGTTTAGAACTGCGTGGAGCGGGAAGCAATCAGCGACCGATGGACTTACATCTTCGGGGCGAGGCCGTCGAAGTATATAAAGACGTGAAAACAGGCGTTCTGACCGTATTCGATGAGGGCGTCGAGTTTCTTCGCGTTCTCCATTTGCGCGAGTTCTTTCATCACGAAATTTTGCTCTTCGGCGGTCATATGCTTGCGTGCGAGGTCGAACGCGCAGCCGGAAGTGTGCGGCGGCAGAGCGTTTTCGTCGCGCACCTTGAAAGAGTTCACGTTGCTTGCGTTCAGACTGATCTGATAGTCCATCGAACGCGTTAGAGAAGTTACACGCAGCGGACGGTTGAACTGCTTATAATACGCCTCGGCGAGGTCGAGCAATATCCGCTTTGCCCTCGGATTGAACATTCTGAGTAGGCGGACGCGCATTTGCTTGCGATCGGCGGCGTTGTTGAGGTCGTATTTGTGGCCTGCAAAACTATCTGCGAGTCGCCCTATGGCAAGCATCTCGCGCGAACCGGGCACGAGATCCCCGTGTACGTTCGGAAATGCGAAGGTCTGGAACGGGCCGTCGCTCGCGCTGCCGCCGACGTCGAGGTAATAACTTTGCGCGGCCATCGGCATCTCGATAAGTTCCTTGTTCAAGCGCTTTTCGGCGAGGTCTGGGAAGTCGAGCGGCTGATGATATCCGTCGGCCTTCATTTCGCGAAGCTTCGCCTTCTGCTTGATGACGCCGTCGCCGTAGAGTTCTTTCGGCACGTCAAGCCCGGCAGGCCGAATACCCGTTTCGGCATTTCGCGGCTCCAGCGCCTTTTTCTGCCTGTCGGCAAGCAGCGACGCGGGGACATTGAGGTCACTTTCCGAAGTGTCGTCCGCGCCGACGGAGACGTCCGCGATCGTCGAGGCATCGACCTCTTTTTCGGACGTTTCCCAAGACGCGATGAGATCGTCGAGATCATCCTCGTTCTGATCGCCGAGCGGGTCGATCACACGCAGCGGGATCCTTCGAGTCGCGTTGATCTTGGGCGTTGGAAGGCCGGCGCTGCTATTCGAACTTGTTGTCGAACTCTCGCGCGAAAGAAGCAGGGCAATGCCCGCTCCCACAACAATTAGCAGCGTAAAACCGACGGCACCGACGATCAAAAGCCGATTTGTATTGAATGCAGGCGCTGCCGTCTCAGGCGCGACGTATGTTGGTGCGGCAGATGTTTCTACGGGCGTTTGATGAGCTTCTACGGACGGAGAAACAGGCGCGGAGGCACGCTTCTCTCCGGACTCGACCCTGATCTTCGTCGAACTTCCGAGCCGCAACTCGTCGCCATCTCTCAACTGTCGCGGCTGCGTGCCGAGCCGCTCGCCATTCAAAAAGGTGCCGTTCGTTGAGCCTTCATCAACGACGAGGATGTCATCGCCGTCACGAAAAACGGTCGTATTCCGCCGCGAAAGCCCCGAATCGCCGATGACGACAGCGGACTCGCTCGTCCTGCCGATCGACAGTTCCTCCTCAAGCGAGAGTTCCCGCACGCCGTCGGGAGCATCGATGTGCAGAGTGACGGCCTTCATCTAGTGGTGCGAGCATTCAGTAACTTCTTTTAATTTCGACCCGTCGAGTAGTTTTGAGAAATCATCGAAGTGGAACATCGTGTCGTCATGACAGTGTTCGCAATAGAACGTAACATCGTCGCCGAGGTACATATCTTTGAGATGATATGCGATGAAGCAACCGTAACAACGCTGAATGCGCTTGCCGAACTCGGCGATGATCTCCGCAGAATTTTCCATTTTCGTAGAAACTATTTTACGACACCGCGTGTAGATGTCGAGATGAAATCGACGAGTATCTCGACCTCGCGGCAGTCCGAGATCTCTTCGCCGATACGCTCGACAGCCTGCGTCGTGTTGAGTTTTGAGTTTAGGAGAAGATGAAACGCGCGGCTTAGGCTGCGGATCACGTCGTCCGGATATCCGCGGCGTTTTGCCCCGACGCGGTTCAAGCCGTAGCATTTTGCGTGATTCCCCTGAATGGTGGCAAACGGCATCGCGTCTTTTACGACGACGGAATAGCCGCCGATAAAGGCTTCGACGCCGACGCGGCAGAATTGGTGGATGCCGGAATATGCCCCAATGCTCGCGCGGTCTGCGACCTCGACATGGCCGGCAAGCGTAGCGGCATTCGCCATAATTATGCCGCTTCCGAGTTGGCAATCGTGCGCGACGTGCGCTTGAGCCATCAAAAGGTTGTCGTTCCCGATGCGCGTAACGCCGCCTCCGCCCGAGGTGCCGCGATGTATGGTGACGAATTCGCGTATCTGGTTGCGTTCGCCGATCTCGGTCGATGTCGGCTCGTTTGCGTATTTGAGATCCTGCGGGGCGAGGCCGATCGAGACGAACGGGAAAATGTGCGTGTCTTTGCCGATCTTTGTGCGGCCGTCAACAACGACGTGTGATTCGAGCCGCACGCCCGCGTCGAGCGAGACTTCGGAGCCGACGGTCGAAAACGCGCCGATATAACAGCCTGCGCCGATCTTGGCGTCCTTATCGACAAGCGCCGTCGGGTGAATAAAGGTGGACATTTCTAGAAACTATTCTTCTGCCGGCGGAAAACCGACATTCTTTGCCCGCCGGGCGTTGCGGGCGACAAGCCAGGTAAAAACGATCGTTCCCGGGATCGAGATGATAATGCCGAGAATACCGCCGCCGATCGTTGTAACAGCTATCGCGAGGAGGCCGAGCTTCAGCTGCTTAGAAAAATAGCCGAAAAGCAGCGGGATCAGTCCCAGAATAAAGCCGATGACGGCATTCAGGAGCATTACCCACATTATTGCCTGCGTTTGGGATATATGAATCGGTGTTTCCATATTATCGAGTCGGCCTATCGGCAATGACGGACATTATTTGGGCTTCTGTCGTGATCTGGCCGTCCACGGTCGCAACGCCCCGCATTTTCTGCACGCGGCTTCCTGTGCGCAACGCAACGACCTCGAGCACAAGTGTATCACCGGGAACGACAGGTTTTCGGAATTTTGCGCTTTCGATACCGCTAAAGAACGGGATCTTCGCATTCCGGTCCTCGAACTCTCGAAGAGCGAGGATCGCGCCGACCTGAGCGAGGGCTTCGATCTGAAGCACGCCCGGCATAACGGGCGCACCGGGAAAATGCCCGGCAAAGAACGGCTCATTCATCGTAACTTGCTTGATCCCGACGATGCGCGTCCGCGGTTCGAGCTCGATTATCTTATCGACAAGCAAGAATGGGAATCTGTGGGGAAGGATCTCCTGAATGGCGATCGTGTCGTAAATTACTGTCATTTGTTGAGCCGCTTCAAAAAAGAGCGCGAAAAAAGCGTACTTAGAAGAAATAAACCAAAAGCCGGCAAAAATCAATTTGCCGGCTTCTGAAACCACCTGTCCGAGAAGTTATCTCGGAGCCGCTGCGGTCGCCGCAGTTGCGGGACGAGTATTGTAGTAAGCAATGAACTCGGCGGTTATATCCGCCTTCGGATCGTAGGCGAGAATGCCTTGTCCAAGCTTGTCGTAATCGAAGATGACGGTGTAGCCCTTCGAAGCGGCATATGATTGAAGAGCTTTGCCGATGTCCTGCATAATTGGCCCAAGAACGACCTCAGAACGGCGTTGTGCACTTGCTTCCGCTTCTTTCTTCTTGAAATCCAATTCGCGTGCAAGCTTTTGGCCTTCATCCTGTTTCGCCTGAATATCATTCGGGTTTACGGGAACGGCAGGATTGCTCTGCATCTTCTTGATATCGTCGGCAAGCTGATTGAGCCGTGCCTGGATATCGGTAAGTTCTTTCGTTTTCGGAGCAAACTCCGTGTCGAGAGCCTTTAGGGCATTGACATATTTAGTGATGCCCTTGTCGGATGCAAATGCCTGCGAATCGATGATCGCGACCTTGATGCCGGCCTGAGCCGTCTGCGCCGACATTTGAACTGTAAAGATCCCCGCGAACAGAAGAGCGGCGACGATCAAACCTAGTCTTTTCATTACTGTAAAATTACTCCTGATTTCGAACTTCTTGCGAAGCCTTTCGGAAAGCCCCGCCTGTAAGCAATATCATATTGGAGACATATTTAAGGCCATCTGTTGCCCGTCTCGAAAATAAACGTTGATACTATGCGAAAGCTTGCCCCAAAGTCAAAGGAATAACGCGGCTAGAACGTCCTTCCAACGGTGAATCGCAATCCCTGACGCTTGCCGGGCAGGTTGATGCCGGGCAGTTCGGGCGTTAAGCCGACCTTTGCGTTCGGGTTGTAGAAATAGATGAGCCTGAACGGGACGTTGACGATCGGCACCTGCACGCGAAGCTCGACGCCGACGCTGGCCTTCCAATCGGCAATGCTCGAGAATGCCGCATCGTTGACCTTGAGCAGCGAATTCTGCTGCACCTCGCCGCGCAGCCAGAGTTGCTGAATCTGCGGCGAAAGGCTCGTCGGGCAGCCGAAGCGGTTGCCACGGCAGAATTCGTTCAGATAGTCGGTCTTTGTAAGAACGCGCCCGCGGTAAAAGAGAAGGCTGCCGAAACTGCTTTCAAGTACCGGCGTATTTATCAGCCCGAGAGCGGACAGGCGCCCGGCGCCGAGAAGCTGTTCGTCGGGCAGGAACTCGCTGTTGATGGTCTGCGTGCCGGTCTTGTGCAGATTGAACACAGAACCGATATCGCCGAAGACCGCCATCGTCGCCGGCCCGAAGAGCGGAATTCGATATTCGACGTTCGCGAGAAGCTGCGTGTCGCCGCCGATAAAGCGGAAGTTTCGCGAGAAGAGTGCCGGATTCGCCCCGGCCGCACCCGTCAACTGCCCGATCGAGCGGATCTCGTCGATAGTACGCTGCGGAAGGCCGGTATTCGTATCCGCCGCACCGGTCGCGTTGTTCGCGACCTGGACGTTTCGGCTCGTTATGTACGTATCGAACGGCGCGATCGGCCCGATGGCGCGGTAATTGTATCCGCGAATGTCATTCTCGCTGCCGAGGAAATAACGCTCGTAAGTCGGGATGCCGCCTACGAACGTGATCGAATTTGCATTACGGACCTTATTGCTCAGCGACCAAGAGCCGATGGTGCCGGCCTGAACACGGAAGGCGAAAACCTCCGGATTCTGGCTCTTTTTCTTTCTGACCGGGATGAATTTCGAGTATGAGACCTGCGGTTGATAGGTGCGGACATCGCCGCCGAGGCCTGCGAATCCGAGCGATGCAGAGAATGCCGAACCGTGTGTCGTATCGATGCCGTTCTTGGCGTATTGACGCGTATCGTAAACGAATGACCCCGTAACGCGACTCGTGATGATATTCGGCTGGCGATAGATCACCGGAATGTGAAGCGAAGGGTCGGCCTCGGAATTCACCTTCGGATCTTTGATGCTCGTTGTCGTGAACTGATATTGGAAACCGAGACGCGTGAATTGCGTGAAACGGCGTTTCTTAAAGAAAAGCTCAGAGAGCGGAGCCGTTCCAAAGAGCGAAAAACCGTACGTCGATTGCGTGAACAGATTGCTCGAATCCGTCTTTATCGAAGCGTATGGATCATAGAGAGCGTCGATCAGGTCGGGATTCTGGGTTAAGAACGTGCCTTCGCCGAAGAATCGATATCGTGTCGCAAAGACCGAGAAGCCGACCGAGATCGGGCGGTTGCGGAAATACGGCTCCTGATACGTGAACTGAAGATTCTGCTGGCGGTTGCCGATACCGAAATTGAGCGAAAGGATCTCGCCGCGGCCTGCGAGGTTGTTCGTCGAGTATTCAAGCCCGAAGAATGAACCGCCGATGCCCGCGATGCCGCCATTCACAGAGATCTGCTGACGGCCCTTTTCCTTTACCTTGACGATCAGATCGACGTTCGCGTTCTCCTCGTCGGTTCGCGTCTCGACGTCCTGGTCCTTGTCGATCGGATCGAAATACTGCGACTGGTTAAGACGCATCAGCGAGAGCTCGAGAAAATTCTGATTATAGACGTCGCCTTCGTTCAGAAGGAACTCGCGGCGTAACACGCGATCACGCGTAAACGTGTTGCCCGTGAACTCAAGCCTTCGGAGCGTGAACTGCTTGCCTTCCTCGATATTGACCACTATATCGACGATACCTTCTTTCGTGTTGCCCGGAATATCGTGGAACGTCGGCACGAACTCGGCCGTGTAGCCGACAAAGCCCTGGCTTCCGTAAACTTTCTTCAGATCGTCAAAAACAGCGTCTTGGAGGCGTTTGCCGTCTGCGATCTCGCCCTTTTTAAGGCCGATATAACCGAGGATCTGTTCCGATGAGAAGATCGAGTTGCCCTCGACCTTGATGTCGCCGAGTTTGAAGATACGGCCTTCGGTAACGGGAACTACGATCTTCAAAGTGTCATCCTTTGAGGTTACGAGCGGCAGCGGTAACATCTTCAAAAGCGGCAGTCCAGTGCGTTTGTAGCCGAGGCCGACAACCGCCGGTTCGCCTATGCGCGCCTCAAAATAGCCTTTTGAGAACATATACGCGCGGACGTTCTTCTGCAGGTCGTACTCGAGTTTTTTCAGATCGAGAATGTCCATTCCCTTGAATCGCGTAATGATGCCTGTCTGCTTCACTAACTGAAGAGAGTTTCGAAGGTCGCGGTCTTTCAGATGCTCATTGCCCTCGAATTCGATCTTGACAATGCGCGAGCGGTTTCCCTGATCGATGTCGAAGGTAAGCGCGATAGAGGTTGCCGAGACTTCCTCTTCCTTGATCGCGACCGTTGCGTTCGGATAGCCTTTCGACGCGAGCATTTCACGAAGGATACGCGTTGCGTTTCGAGCTTTTACGGGATCGTAGAAAGATTCTTTCGAGACGCCGACACGCCGTTCGCGGAACTCTTTGAGAATGTCGGATTCTTTGATGGCGCTTGTGCCTTTGAACACGAGATCGCGGATGATCGGAAGTTCTTTGACCTCGAAGATGACGTTAACGCCGCCGCGGATACCGTCCTCGGTAAGCACGCGGGTCGCCGTCTTATCAAAAAGATTGAGCGAAAGCAGCTCTTTGAGGTCTCGTTCGAGGGCTGCGGGATCATATTGGTCGCCCGGCCGTGTCTTGATGTAATAAAGCAGGTCCTCGTCGCGTAGGCGGCGGTTCCCCTGAATATCAACGCTCTCAACGACTTGCTGAAATGACGAAGCCGTCTTTTCGGCACCTTTAAGAGAACCGGCGCTGGCCGAAACGGCCGTAAGCAGAAACACCGAGATCAGGAGCCAAAGTGCACGAAAATTAAGCATAAAAACGGAAGTATCCTTGAAATAAGGGCGCCTCTTGCCGGGCAGGAAAATTCTTGTCCGATAAAACAAAACGCATTTTTGCACGCGAGAATCAGAGCAGCCTCCAAAACAGGTACAGAAACGACAGAATATTACCTTTCTTTGATTCTGCCCTGCAGTCGCAGGTTGCCCTCTGCCGAAACCCGAACGCGCCTACAAACTTCGAAATTATACAGGGAAAGGCAGTGAAATCGGAAATCAACTAAGGGATAGTTTTGGGAAGTGCGGCGAGTCGAACGCGTGCCCATTTGCGATCGTCGGCGAACTGGGGCGAATGAAAGCCCGCGGGACGCTCTTCGCTCGTTGCACCCGACGGGCTTTAATTATTGCGGTCATTCGCGTCAAAGGGTCAGAGACGCGAGCTAAACCGATCATTTGTCTGCCTTTTAGGCGACGACGCTATTTCTTCAGCCAGCCAAAAAGGGAATTGACGGTTATATCGCGATTAGTTTCGTAGATCGCACGCGGCAGCGGGATCGACATCGGACAAACCTCAAGGCAATTCTGAGCGTTACCGCAATTTGCGATACCGTTCTCTTCCATCAGGCCGTTAAGACGCTCGTCCATCTCAGTCTTGCCGACGGGATGCATATTGAAGAGGCGTGCCTGAGCGATCGCCTGCGGGCCGATGTATTGATCTTCGGAATATTGCGGGCACGCCTCGAGGCAGCAGCCGCAGGTCATGCAGCGTGAATAAACATACCGTTCGTGAGCGACCTCGTTCGATATGTGCGGACCAGGACCGAGGTCGTAGCTTCCGTCGAGGTCGATCCAGGCGTTCACCTGCTTCAGGTGATCGAACATACGCGTGCGATCGACCTTCAGGTCGCGGACATTCGGGAATTTCGTCATCGGCTGAAGCGTTACGATGTTGCCGCCCGTGCCGACGAGAAGGTCGTCGATCAGAGCCGAACAAGACTGTCGCACGCGACCGTTGATCACCATCGTGCAGATGCCGCAAACCTGCTCAAGGCACGACATATCCCACACCGGCGGCGTCGTTTCTTTGCCGTCCGAAGTAACGGGGTTCTTGCGGATCTCCATCAATGCGGAGATCACGTTCATATTGCGCCGGTATGGAACCTCAAAAGTCTCCCAACGGGAGTCGGCACCTTCTTTTTCACGGCGCTGTATCTTAAACTTCACCGTCTTCGGCGGATCGGTAAGCTTTTGCTTGTGTATGTGTTCGTTCGTGCTCATTTCTTTAATGTGCGCTCGTCTTATAGTTCCTCTCCCGCGGTTCGACAAGGGAGATATCTACGGGTTCATAGCTAAAGGCCGGGCCTTCGGCGGTGTACTCGGCTATGGTCGTCTTGAGCCATTCCGCGTCGTTGCGTTTCGGAAAATCAGGTTTGTAATGCGCGCCGCGAGATTCGTTGCGGTTCAAGGCTCCGAGCGTGATGACACGTGCGAGCTCGAGCATATTCTTGAGTTGGCGAGCGTGCGGAACGGCCTGCGTCGCCCAAAGGTTCGAGTCGTTTATCGAGATATTCTGATAACGCTCCTGCAGTTCGCGTATCTTGTCGTCGGTCGCCTGGAGACGGTCGTTATAGCGAACGACCGTAACGTTGTCGGTCATCACTTTGCCCAGTTCTTCGTGGATCTTGTATTGATTCTCGCCGCCGGTGCTCGCGACGATGCCGTCGTTGAGCGCCTGCTGGCGCTGAAGTTCGGCATCGAGAATGCCGTTCGTTTCGGAGTCGCCGCGTTCGACATTCTTTGCGTATTCCATGGCCGAAGGTGCGACGGCAAATCCGCCGTACACGCAGGAGAGCAGCGAGTTCGCGCCCAATCGATTCGCTCCATGGATAGAATAATCACATTCTCCGGCTGCGAAAAGCCCCGGAATGTTCGTACGCTGTTCGTAATCGACCCAAAGCCCGCCCATAGAATAATGAACGCCCGGGAAGATGCGCATCGGCACATATCTCGGGTCGTCACCGACGAACATCTCGTAAATTTCGAGGATCGCGCCCAAACGCTCGGTCAAGACATCGGCCGGAATATGCGTGAGATCGAGATAGACCTGATTCTCGCCGCCGACGCCGTGGCCTTCGAGACAGACTTGGAAGATCTCGCGCGTTGCGACGTCGCGCGTAACAAGGTTCCCGTACGCGGGATACCGCTCTTCAAGGAAATACCAGCGCTCATTTTCGGGGATATCCCGCGGAGGACGAACATCGCCGTCAGCTTTCGGAACCCAAACGCGGCCGCCTTCGCCGCGTGCGGATTCGCTCATTAGCCGAAGCTTGTCTTCGCCGGGAATGGACGTCGGGTGAACCTGTATGAACTCACCGTTCGCATATCTCGCACCTTGCTGATAGCAGGCCGAGGCGGCACTGCCGGTGCAGGTCATCGAATTCGTCGATTTGCCGAAGATGAGTCCCGGGCCGCCGCTCGCCATGATCACGGCGTCGGCATAGAACGCTTTCAATTCAAGCGATTGGAGGTTCATCGCGATAAGCCCGCGGCAAACCCGGTTATCGTCCAAAACAAGCGAGAGCATTTCCCAGCCCTCGTATTTGTTCACCTTGCCGTCAACTTCCCAATGGCGAACCTGCTCGTCGAGAGCATAAAGCAGTTGCTGGCCGGTCGATGCGCCGGCAAATGCGGTTCTGTGATGCAAGGTTCCGCCAAAACGCCGAAAATCCAGCAGGCCTTCGTGCGTTCGCGAAAAAGGCACGCCCATACGATCGAAAAGGTAGATGATCTGCGGCGCCATGTCGCACATCTTCTTGACTGGCAGTTGATTTGCCAAAAAATCGCCGCCATAGACGGTGTCATCCAAATGGATGACCGGCGAATCGCCCTCACCTTTGGTGTTGACGGCTCCGTTGATGCCGCCCTGTGCACAGACGGAGTGCGACCTTTTCACGGGTACGACCGAGATGAGATCGACCTCGTGCCCCGCTTCGGCGATCCGCATCGCCGCCGCAAGCCCGGCGAGGCCGCCGCCAACTATCGCAATTTTTAACGAACTAGAAGACATAGAAATTAATAATTAAAACCTTTCAGGACCAGTGGGCTTACGGTTGCTATGCGTTGATTCACAAAGCGACTGAGGCAGCAGCCCGCACGGACGAACAAACGCGAAAACTGCGTTCACACCAACGAGGCCGAGCAGCACAGCAAGAGCCAAGGCGGCCTTTATCGTCAGCCGCTGAGCTTTTTCGCTGATAACGACGCCCCAATCAACGGCGAACAGGAAGAAGCCATAGCCTAAATGCCAAGCTGTAGCCAGAACGCCGAGAACATAGAGAGCAACGACCCACGTTTTTTGGAATTCGGTCGAGACGATCGAGAATGCTTCCTGAGCATGGCCCGCGACAGGCGTCATATTCAATCCAGGGATAAGCCCGAATCTGAAATTTAGCAAGTGGAACAGCAGGAAGAAGAATAGAAAGACCCCAGTGATCCGCTGGAACAGGTAGAACCAGTTCCGTGCATACGGATACGAGAGGACATTCACCTTTGCCTCGCCCGATATGAGCATGCCGTATATCGAGTGATACGCAAGCGGCAGGAATATGCCGAAAACCTCGATAAAGAGCAGGAACGGAATGTTGTGTATGTCCTGCACGTGATCGTTGAAGACCTTCGGGCCGTTCATCGCCGTTACATTCGTATAGATATGTACGAAATAGAACATACCCAGCGGCACGATTCCCGTGACCTGATGGAGTTTACGGAGAAGGAATGTCGTTGAAAATTTGATCGCCATTTTCTTTTTAGGAAAAAGCTGCTTCCATTTGTTCGAGTTGAAAGAGACCGGTGCCTAAAATATTAGGTCACATACCGCTAAAAATAAAATCCGCTGCACACTTTTTTTAGGGTCTGTTCAATGATACTTCGGACTTCAAATAAGGTAAAATGAATAATATCACGCGGATTAAAAAGATTTACTAATCCGCAGGCTGTACAAGGCAATGCATATCGAGACATTAAAGGTTTTTACCGATCTGGTCGAACTTGAAAGCTTCTCCCTCGCCGCAGAACGAAATTTTATAACGCAATCCGCTGTTAGCCAGCAAATTCGTGGGCTAGAAGAGAAGATAAGCCGCCGTCTGCTCGAACGCGTCCGCGGTCGTCGGGACGTGAAACTCACGCCCGCAGGAGAGATATTATATCGCGAGGCACGCTCGGTGCTCGCGGCCTACGAACATCTACAGGAAAGTTTACGAAGCGTCGTCGGTAAGATCGGCGGCACCGTCAAGGTTTCGACAGTTTACAGCGTCGGGCTGCACGAATTGCCCTCAAAGGTCCGGGAATTTATGAAAAAATACCCGGCCGCGAAGATCGACCTCGAATATTCGCGGACCACACGCGTTGTGCGCGACGTGCTTTCGGGAGTCGTCGAACTTGGCGTCCTAGCCTTCCCGGAACCGCGCCGAGGCCTTACGATCGCTTATATGCCCGAGAGCCGCCTTGTCTTGATCACGCCGCCCGATCACAGATTCGCCGGCCGAAAGAGCATCAAGGCACACGATCTCGAAGGCGAGGATTTTGTCCATTTCGAACGCGACGTCCCGACGCGAAAGGCCGTTGACCGCATCCTCAAGGATAACGGTGTCGAGGTCAAGAAAGTCGCGGAATTCGACAATATCGAGACCATAAAACGCGCCATCGAGGTCGGCTTCGGCGTTGCGATCTTGCCGGAACCCAGCGTACGCGAGGCGGGCCGAGCCGGACTGCTCTCCGTCGTGCCGCTCGCCGAAGCATACTGGATACGAACCGTCGGCGTCATCTACCGCAGCGACCGCCAACTCTCACTCGCCGCCAAGAAATTCGTCGCGCTTCTGTCAGCTTGAATCGGACCAACTCACCTCCGGGGCTAAAATGCTTGACCTAACTCGGTGTTTTGGCCAATAATATCGGCGTTTCTTCAACAACTTGTTCAGTTGACGAGGTATTTGAGATGAGATGGTTACTTCTCGCTGCGCTGACGGCCGCCGCAATATTTTCGCCTAAGCCCATACTGCCGAACGGCTCGACCGCTCATGCGAACCTCGGATCGACGGTAGGCGCCGTCCTTGATAACTACGACATACGCGCGGATCGAGCGCTTCCTCCGATCGAAAAGTTGCGTCTTTTGCGCGGAGCGGGTCGTGAACTAGCTCGTATAGCGGACACGCGTTTCAAGATCGAGTTCAACGACGATCTTGACGTTGGCGAGATCATTTCACCGGCGGCCGGCCGCGTTTTTCTCGGCTCTAGCGAAGGCCGTTCGCGCTCCGATATGCTGAAAGCGTTCGTCACCAACGAACCTCAACTCTTCGGCATTCGGGACCTCACGCAATTTCAACTCGACGCAGACTATTCAAATCCCGACGGGAATTTATCCTTTGTGCGTTTTTCGCAGAAGATCGCGGGCACGCGCGTCTTCAATGCCGAGCTGAAAGCAGGATTTTCGCGAGACGGAGAGATGTTCCGCGTCGTGAGCAGCTTTGCACATAACATTGACCAAAGCGGTGTGAGCAAAGATTTCGGCAAAGCTGAAAGCGCGATCGTGAAAGCGGCGGCGAATGTAAACGTAAATTTAACTTTCGACGAATTTGCGCGGGCGGCTCGAAAGGACGACGGGAAAGAGCATTTCGTGAGTGCGAAATTCACCGACGAGATCGTTGCGGAAAAATATTATTTTCCGATCGGTCGCGGCGGCGTGCGCCCTGCGTGGTGCATTTCTTTGTGGGTGGTTGACGCGGCGTATCTCGTCGTCGTCGATGCGGAAGACGGCACGCTGCTCTGGCGAAAGAACATCGTCGAACGCCAAACTCGGCCGGCGACCTTTGAGGTTTACGGCAGTCAAACCGCCTTGATGAGAACGGCCGACAGCCCTTCGCCGTTTTCGCCCGGATGCCTTTCACCGACGGGCTGCTCGCAACCGGCAGCGATCGCGCGGACGACGTTCACTCTGATTGGCAATGAACCCCCGTACTCGTTCAACAGCACCGGCTGGATACCGGATGACGGCTTGCCCGTTCGGACGCCCGCTCTCTCGAATATTACCGACGGCAACAACGTTGAGACCGGCATCGACCGTGCCGCGCCGAACGGCGTCGATGACAACGGATGGGCGTTCGGGACGCCGACAACACGCGTTTTCGGCTACGCATACAACCCTGGTCCGGGGAATCCGCCGCCCGGCGAAGAACCGCTGCCGACGACGCAGACGTATCCGCCGAGCCAGTTTCAGCAAGGCGCGATAACGCACGGCTTTTACCTGGCAAATCGCTGGCACGACGAGATGTATCGCTTCGGATTTACGGAATCGGCAAGGAATTTTCAGCACTTAAATTTCGGCCGCGGCGGTGCCGAGGGCGACCGCATCTCGTTCGAAATACAGGACTTTTCAAGCACGAATGGCGCGAATTTTGCCGTCCCGCCGGACGGGCAACGCCCGAGGCTTCAGATGTTCGTTTGGTCCGGCCCGACGCCCGACCGTGACGGCGCTCTTGATTCTCAAACGGTCGTTCACGAACTCACGCACGGGGTTTCGAATCGCCTTATCGGTAATGCGACCGGCCTTTCGTCGAATATGGCTCGGGCGTTGGGCGAGGGATGGTCGGATTTTTACTCGCTCGCTCTTCTCGCAGAACCAAGCGACGACCGATTTGGAACGTATGCAGTGTCGGGCTACGTTACATATCTCATCCTTCCTAATTACGAATCGAACTATTATTACGGAATTCGACGTTTTCCCGTCGCCGTTCTCAACTCGCGCGGGCCGAACGGCCTTCCGCACAATCCGCTCACTTTTAGATATTTGAACGCCGGCTGCTCCACACTGATCGGAACCGACACGTCGAACCCGAACAGCGCATACCCGAGAGGCCCGATCGGCGCGAGCAGCCAATGCGATCAGGTCCACAATATGGGCGAATTGTGGGCTGTCACCTTGTGGGAAGCTCGCGATCAACTGATCCAACGACGCGGTGCGGCAGAGGGAAATCGGCGAATATTGCAATACGTGACCGACGGTATGAAACTCTCGCCGCTGAACCCTACGATCCTACAGGCCCGCGACGCGATCCTGGCGGCCGCGTCCGTTTCGGACAGTACCGATGTCGGCCCGCTTTGGCGCGGATTCGCAAAGAGAGGCCTCGGCGAGAATGCGTCGATCCAAAATACAGGCACCGGCAACAATAACACGATCGTAACCGAATCCTACGAGATCCCGACGCAGTTCGGCCGTCCGACGAGGGTCGATTTTGACGGGGACGGACGCTCGGACATTTCCGTTTTTCGTCCGTCTGACGGCATTTGGTATTTGAACCGCTCGACGAGCGGCTTTAGCGCGTTAAATTGGGGGATCTCGACTGACATTCCGATCCCGGATGACTTTGACGGCGATGGAAAGGCTGACATCGCCGTCTTTCGAGCGACGGCGGATGGCAGTCAACCTGACTATTACATCCTCAGCAGCGCGACGTTCACGGTCACGTACGCTTCCTTCGGCTTGCCGGGCGACACTCCGCTTAGCGAGGATTTCGACGGAGACAACAAAGCGGATCTGTGTATATATCGCAGCGATGGCAATTTTTGGATCCGCAAGAGCAGCGACGGAGGTGTGATCGCCGTACCGATATTAGGCGGCGGTATACCATTCGCAGCGGACTTCGACGGCGACGGACGCGGCGACCTTGGAACTTTCATTAACGGCACTTGGGCCCTTCGTCTCTCGACGGGGAATTATGAAGTTGAATCGATACAAGTTTGGGGAGCTTCGGGCGATAAACCTGTACCCGCCGACTACGACGGCAATGGCCGCGACGATCTCGCCGTTTACCGCCCGTCAATAGGCACATGGCTGATCCGCGGCGGCGCGACGGTGCCGTTCGGCATCGCGACCGACACGCCTGTTCCCGCAGATTACGACGGAGACGGGCGATCGGAAGTAGCCGTCTATCGCGGCGGCATTTGGTGGATATACAGCACGACGAGCGGCGTCACCGTTGCCAGATTCGGGCTTGAAAACGACAAACCGCTCCAGGCGACGCTGATCCCGTAACAGGCGAGAAGGCGAACGGAGCGCGCGGGCATAGCGCCCGTTCTCCGTTTTTTGAGTTGAGTTCTTAATCCGCCTTGGTGGCGATGTACGTCAGTGTTGTTGTTGGTTCGAGTTCGTTGAGGGCGGTGGAGATCGCGGGCATAAGACCTTCAGCTTCCATATACTCGCGTCCCAAAAGCCGGCGGAACCGGCGGTCTTTTGTCTCGCTCTTTAGTTCACGAAGAATTCCCCGCATAAAAGCAACGACGAGTTCCGGCGCGAACTGCTTGCCTGCGTTTCGGCGCATATCGTCAACGACCTCTATCGCCCGGCGGCGTGCTTTGTACGGCCGGTCGGTCGTCATTGCGTCGAACGAATCGGCAAGGTTCACGATCTTTGCGATGTACGGAATTTCGCGGTCGTAAAGTCCGTCCGGATAGCCGCGGCCATCGAGCCGTTCGTGGTGATATTTCGCTGCGAGCGGTACGTCCGTAAATGGATGATGTATCGCCTGCAGGATCTCGTAGCCGACCGTCGGATGCTTGTTGAGTTCGGCGGATTCCTTGGCGTTGATGCGATACGGAGCGTTGATGATCTTGCGTTCGACAGTGAGTTTGCCAACATCGTGCAGATAACCCGCGGTTGCCGCTCCCTCGATCTGTTCGGGCGACCATTCAAGCTCGGTTGCGATCAACTCGCTGTATTTACCGACGCGGACGGAATGGCCTTCCGTATATTTGTCCTTACAGTCGATCGCGGTCGCGAACGCCTTTACGGTGTCGGCGTAAGTGCGGCGAAGATCGTCGAAAAGCTTGCGGTTCTCTTCGCTGTGACGTTCGATCTCGGCGAGAAGGTTCCTTTGCGAGATCGCGACGCCGATATGCCGTCCCATTGCGCAGATGATCTCCTTTTCGTATGAAGAATACGCTTCACCCGTCGCCTTTTCGCCAAGGAAAATGCCGCCGACTATCTCGTCGCGGATGATCAACGGGACAAAAAGCTCGATGCGCCGCCGCTCGAAGCTCGACGAATAGACCTGAAAGAAGGGCAGCACGCGGGCCGCGTGTGCATCGATCGCATTCAGGCCGTTGGTCAAGAATTGCCGCTCGTCCTCGATACAGACCGAGAGCGAAAGCGGAAATTCATCGCCGAGGCCGCGGACCGCGAGCATATTCAGCTCACGTGCGTATCTGGAATACCTTGCGACACCGCCGCGCATAATTCCGAGTGCGCCGGAGAGCAAATGGAGCGACGTGCGGATCGTCTCCTGAAAATTATTCTTGTTCGCGACTTCCTGGCCTAGCTCAGCGAGAGCTCCGAAGGCGTGTATGAGCTTTGGGCTTTGTTCGATCATCTTTTGTTGTGGAGAGCTACTGGATCGTTACGTGTTTTGTTAGGCCGAGCATATCGAAAAGCTCAGCGGATTCGGGCTTCAGATCAGAAAAGACGACTTTGGCGCCTGCATTCTGAGCATCGTCGATCACACCTAGAAGGATCGAGATGCCGATCGAGTTTATGATCTCCGTCTCGGAAAAATCAACGACGATCTCCCGTGCTCCGGCGTCAAGCTTGTCCCGACACTCACGCTCGATCTTCTCGCCCGTGAGTTTGTTCAGATAGTCGCCTGCGATAACGATCGCCGACGGAGCGGAAGAGGTTTCGACTGTCGGATCCGGGTCGAATGACATATTTTCTGTCACTTAATTATTTTCCTTGCAATGTTTAGCTCTGGTTGTTGAAGACGTTACTTGAATGTTTCTAACATACGTCGTGGGCAAATACAAGGGAAAAATTAAGCGCTTAAGCCGAACGCGTCACTGTTTTGTTTGGCAAGCCGTGCGGTTTTTTGACGAGAATGCGTGTTTGAGCCAATGCCGTCTCGAACGCGTCTGCATCGTTTTGCGGGCTGCATGTAACGCCGCGGTCGTCGATAAATGCGGCAGCACGCGGCTTTCCCTGGCCGATATAAACGTCTGTGTAGGGGAATTTATACTTGTCGAGCCACTCGATGACGCGTATGCGAAGCTGGCCGGGCGTAATGATCGAGCCTTCGAGAACGTCCTGAGCGCAGCGGGACGAAAAGATCGTGATCTCGGCAAATCGCGCAAGCTTCTTCATAAACTGAAGAGCGCCTTCGATGGGTTCGCCAATGTGATCGACGCCGCGCCATTTGTCGTATTGCGCGAGAACGCCGTCGAGATCGACGCAGACGCGGGGCTTGCGTGTCGCAACTTTCTTCGCGGGATCTTTCGGCTTCGGAGCGGGCTTGAGCGTCGCCTTTTGCTTTGCTTTCTGACGTTTAGGAAGTTTTGACGGCCGAGTCGCGATCATTGCCTCGATCGCTTCGCCGCCTTCGAGCCAATCGTTCTCGCCCGCGAGCGCGTAAAAATTCCAGATGCGTGTGTAATGATGCCGCGTGTGATGACGACCGGGAACGCGCAGGGTGTAAGGAAGATCGTCGGGTGCGACCTGGCGTTTTGGCGGGAACATCTCGGGCCTTCGCGGAAGGCTGAAATCCTGCCATTCGTTGCGGATCTCGTCCACGAAGTCGTAAACGTCTGCGAGCGGATATTCCTTATCAAACAGCACCCAAACGTGATAACCGCCGACGCCGTTGCTGTCAAGAAGCATCGGGTCCATTCCCATATCTCGCAGGCGTTCTGCCCACGCGTAAGCGGCCTCGAAATTCGCGCCGGCGATCTCGCCCGCGTTCGGGACAGTTTCGTCGTGAAGATCGACATCGATCGCGAACCACTTACAAGTGCTGTGGTCGCTGATCGAGAAAAGTCCGATCAGATGCGCTGGCGACTTCGCGGCAAAATGCCGTGCAAGCTTCGTGTGCGTGACCATATCGGTGCCAAGTTTTCGGCGTTCGGGAATGGGCAGCATCACGACGCCGATCTTGCCGTCGCGCAACGTGTATTGGCTCCAGACGTCGCGGCGGTTTACGAGACGTTCCATTGCCCAATCCGCAAGGTCGTCCGAATGACGCACCCATTCCTGCGCGATCCAAAGAAGACGCTTTTCACCCGCAAATTCGAAGAATGGTGCAGCCACAAAATGATTCTATCTCATAGAGACTAACAGGCCTCGTTCTACTCGACCTTTTCCCAGCCGCCGATGAAGTTCTTCTCGGCGAGTTCCTGGAAGAATTTTCGGGCGGTCTTTTCGTTGTTCGATATCTTGATGTCGCGTTCGAGCGGGTCTTTGCGGTTCGGGCTAAAATCCGTGAGATAGACGACGTAGCCCGGGAAATCTCCGCGATCCTGCTTGTTCGTCTTCCACAAAATGAGTTTGCGGACCATCGTCTTTTCCTTCATCACCTTTGTGTAAACGGTGCGTTCGAGGATCTCGCTTTCGGGGGCGTCGTCGGCGTGGGCGGACTTTTCTGCGTCGGCGATCGAGATGAGGTCGGTTACCTGCTTGATCGACACGTCCTCAGCGACGGCCTCTTTGTCATCACGCATTCGTATGAATTGCGGCGAAATTACGCTTACCAATGGCATACGAAGAAGCGCCGTGAATTTCTTGCCGTCCCAATCGAGCACCATTCTTTTGACCGGACCGCCGCGTGCCCGTTCGCCGATCATATCGAGACACGATATCTCGATCACCGGCCCGGGCCGTATCATTTCGTACGCGACGTAATCGTTGTTTACGGCAACATAATCGGACGGCACGACACGGCGTTTCATCTCGGCTGCGATCGTCTTGCGGTCTTCTTCGCTGAAACCACCGCCGACGCGTGTGAATTCCTGGAATGTACCATCATCGCGGATAACGGCCACGAGCAGGTCGTGCAGCATTCCTTTGCGGTCGTCGGTGCCTTCGGAATACCCGATGATCGCGACATCGACGTTATGTCGCAGTTTGATCTTGAACCAACCGGACTGATCGTTTCGGATGACTAGCCCCTCGGCGCCGTCGCCGATCACCCATTCGGTGAACGCTTGCAGGATATCTTCCGTCTTATCGACGAAGCGATTTTCGGCGGGTTGGATCCTCTTTCCCTTACCGAACCATTTGGCGAGCAGCTTATATACATCCGAGACGCTCGTAACCTGTTCGCCGTCCGCCTCGATCACGTCGAAGACGGCGACGCCGAGATCCTCGATCTTTTCTTTCGACGGCGGGCTGCGAAGGACGCGTACGACCTGCTGCACAGGATGCGCTTTTGACGCACCTTTTTGTACGTAGATCTCGGCACCGAGCGTGCAGGATCTAACCTTTGCTTTCTTGAGGAGATCGACGGCTTCGTCGAACGCGGGCAAACCCATGCGGACCGTGCCGCCGGCATTTACCGACAGCATCTGCTTGCCGTCAAAGAAGAGCATCGCGTTCTCGCCGTCGTACTTTCTCGAAACGGAATAGTTTCTCGATCTCGGTATCCGCGATATATCTTCGGGCGAGATCGCACGCATCATATTGCTGACGCGGCGTTTGTATTCCTGAGCCTTCACGTGCAGTGAAGGGTCTGCGAGGTCGATCGCCTTGCCCGTGCAATAGCCGAACTTGCACGTAAATTTCTTCTTGTTGAAGTTTAGATCAGGCATCTTCAGCGACCGTCGGTTTCTTGAGTTCCATATTCGAGAGATGGAGGATCAGCAGGTACGCGTCGCCTTTGATCCGTCCCTCGAGAAACGCGTTATATGGTTTGCCGCCGCGGTTCATAATGAGCGGTTCGTTGCCTTTCTCGCCTCCGCGCAGCAGAAGAAGCGCATCCTTTTCGGCAAGTTCTTTTGCCATATCATAAAGGAAATCGAACGTGAGGCCGTTCACGTGCACTAGCTGTTTCTTGTTCGTAAAAACGAATTTGTGTATCGCTTCTTCCTTTTTTATGAACTTGCCGGTCCAACGCATTGGATATTCGCCGTTCATATTCTGCGGCTCTTTTATGCGCGGGCGGCGTTCGCGTTCGGTTCCGTCGGGGTTGTAGATGACCTCAATCTCTTCGATCAAATGGACGATGCCCTTCGCCGTTACATAAACTCGCGAAAGGTCCGAGAGGAACATTCCGAAGGATTCGATATCGATCTCCGGGTCGCCTTTGATCATAGCGGCGGCAACCTTCTCGATCTTCTTGCTCTTTTTAAGAAGAACCGGCAGGTCGTGCTCGACGTCGGTCTTCAAGAGCTTTTTGGTCGAAACGGGGCGTCCCTTTTCGTTCACGTAACGCACCGAGCGACGCGGCATCAAGGCCTCGGTCGCAACGACCGCATCACGATTCTTTTGATTGTTGATGTTTATCGACATCGTTCCCGCCTACATCAGGTCAAAGTCAAGATCGTCAACCGAGATCTCATCCTCTTCGTCGTTATTAAGTACCGAGCTTTCGTTGAGCTTTATGAAATCGAGTTCCGCCTGTTTGCCCGTTACGATGAACGCATCCTTGCCGCTGCCGATCACGAACGCACTGTCGTATTCGACGCCGCCGCGATAGCTGAAAGGGAAATTATATATCTGCCCGGCCGTTATCTGGTCCATGAGCGGAGAGATATCCGCATCTTCGAACGGCGTCAGCAGATAGACGCTTTTGACGATCTGCAGCAAATAATCGTCAACTTCGGCATTTTCAAGAATGTTGTTTTGATTGAATGATGATGGAACCTGCTCGATCTTTTCGCCGTCCTCGTTCACGGGAACGAGAGCGTTGCGATCGACAGAGTCACCCTTGTCCGTAACGGTCGCAAGGGCAGTGCCGCCCTTGTTTATCAACGTCTTTCCGTCAGCAGCAAGCACGCGGATCTCCGCTTCGCGGCCTTTCTCATCAAAAGCCTCGATCTCCATCTTACCGTAGAGTTTGTCACGATCAACCTTAACGATGCCGACAGGATATTCGACGCCGTCAAGCACAAGTACGAGCGGTCGAGCCATGCTGCAAGAACCTCCGAGGGAAGTTATTTTAGCGTAATTTTGCCGTCGTCGGCTATCTTTGGTGAATTTTGGCCAAAATCGGCCTGAGAAAGTGAGCGGACGACCTCGATCGACTTGTTCGTCTGGTCAAGCAACGGCCCACCGCGGCCTTCCTGTTTGAGGGCCGTGATCTTGCCTTTGATGAACTTGCCGTCGGCGCCGATCTCGACCTCGACGATCTCGCTCAAAGCGGTTTCTGCGGCGAGAGAGAACCATCCGTAGGTCGCGAAATTCCCAAGCGAATAGACGATCAAATGACCTTTGTAGAGGTCCATTCCACGCATAACGTGCGGGCCATGGCCGAGTACAAGAGCCGCGCCGGCGTCAATTACGCGATGCGCAAAGGCAGGGAGATTGCCGCGTTTCTCACCGGCGAAGATCTCGGTCGCGCTCGGAACATGCTGGCGGTCAGTGCCTTCAGCGCCGCCGTGGAACGAGACGACGACGATGTCGGCTTTCTTCTTTGCGGCACGAACAAGACGCTCGGCCTCGTCGAGGTCGTTCACGTTCGGCGTAATGGCGTTGTGCGCAAAACCAATGAAAGCGACCTTCTTGCCTTTTACGTTCAAATAGGCGGTCGAGTAAGTATGCCGATCGCTGCCGGCGTGCTTGATCTCGAGCGCGTCGAGCGTTTTGCGTGTACTTTCGCGGCCGCTGTCGCCAAAATCGCCCGCGTGATTATTCGCGAGGCTAAGTATGTCGAATCCCGCATCTTTCAGATACTTGCCGTAACGCGTCGGCACGCGAAAAGCAAAGCATCGCGTCGAGGTTGGACGGCATTTCGTTGAAGTTCCGGAATCTGCCAAAGGACCTTCGAGATTACCGAAAGCGATGTCCGCAGCAGAAAGTATCGAAGTAACGGGTTCGAGCAGTTTTGCGCCGTCTTCGGGCGGCATACGCGATTCATTCGGGTACGTCGAACCGAGCATAATGTCGCCCACCGCAGCGATCGTGATCGTCTCTGAAGCGGTTGCAGGAGTTGGGGACGGCGCCGGCTTCGCGGCTGGGCTCTCTTGAGCGTCGGTCGAGCGTCCGCAGGCGAGTGCTGCGAAGAGCAGCATCGCTGCGGCTGCGAAACAGATAGTTTTCGATATCACTGAAGCGCGTATCATAGGTTATTTGGCTGCGACGCTTTCACCCGCCGATATTTCGAGAGTTTGGTGAACGAGTTGATCCTGTTCGAGATGGTGGATCGCGTATGAACCGGTCGCAGGCGACGCAGACGCCACGCGGCCGATATATCGAACCTTGCGTTCTGTACCGGCGATCTCCCTCAAACGAGGGGCCATGAACGACCATCCACCCATATTCTCCGGCTCTTCCTGCGTCCAAACGATCTCGGACACATTCGGATAACTCGCGATGAGTTCGGCGATCGCCTTGCCCGGGAACGGGTAGAATTGCTCGACGCGTGCGACCGCGATCTCGGGTTTGACGTTGCCGTCGCGTGCGTGCTCGAGGTCGTAATAGACCTTGCCGCTGCAAAGAGCAAGGCGGCGAACTTTCGCCCTATCGGTAACGTGATGATCGTCGATCACGGGCTTGAAACCGCCCGTTTCGAGTTCTGCCATTGTCGATGTCGCGGCCGGCAGACGCAGGAGGCTCTTCGGCGTCATTACGATAAGCGGACGCGGCGTTTCCTGCATAACCTGACGGCGAAGCAGGTGGAAATACTGCGCGGGCGTCGTTGGATAACAGACCTGCATATTGTTCTCGGCACAAAGCTGCAAATAACGTTCGAGACGTGCCGAAGAGTGTTCAGGGCCTTGGCCTTCGAAACCGTGCGGCAAGAGCATTGCCACGCGACTCTTTTGCCCCCATTTATCTTCCGAAGACGAAATGTACTGATCGATGATGATCTGCGCTCCGTTCGAAAAATCTCCGAACTGAGCTTCCCAGGCGATCAGTTCCTTTCGCGAGATGACCGAATATCCGTATTCAAAGCCGAGAACTGCGTATTCCGAAAGCGAACTATCAAAGACGTAGAATCTAGCTTTCGGGTTCGCGGCGTTCTTGAGTTCGGAGAGCGGCGTCCAGCGCTTTCCCGTCATCGTGTCGTACATCGAAGCGTGACGCTGCGAGAATGTTCCGCGGCCAGAATCCTGACCGCTGACACGCACAGGGAAACCTTCGAGCACCATAGAACCGAACGACATCGCCTCGCCGAAAGCCCAATCCATCGGGACCTCGCCCTCGCCCATTTTCGCTCGACGCGCGAGCTGGCTGACCATCTTCGGGTTGATGTGAAAGCCTTCGGGTACGAGCGAGATCTTGTCGGCGACGATCTTAAGCGAGCTAGCCGGAACGCCCGACTGGAAGATATCGGAGCCGTCTTCCTCAACGATCGGATCGGGAACGACCGCACGCGGCGGCTTATCGGCCGCGATCTGTTTTGCTTTTGCGAGAACGCGTTCGTATTTTGCGACCGTGCGTTCTGTCATCGCTTCGACGTCTTGCTCGGTAAGGACTCCTTCACGGACAAGTTTATCTCCGTAGAGATGACGCGTACCGGGATGAGCCTTAACGCGTGCGTACATAACCGGCTGCGTGTAGCTCGGCTCGTCGCCTTCGTTATGCCCGAGACGGCGGAATCCGACGAGGTCGAGCACGACATCGCTCATAAATTCGCGGCGGTAATCCATCGCGATCTGCAGCACACGATACGCGGCCTCCGGAGCGTCGGCATTTACGTGAAAGATCGGCGTCTGCGTGATCTGAGCGGCATCGGTCGAATAAATCGACGAACGCGCTTGATCGGGCGAGGTCGTAAAACCGATCTGGTTATTGATGACGATATGGATCGTGCCGCCTGTTCGATAGCCCGGGAGATTCGCTATCTGCAGCGTCTCCATCACAACGCCCTGACCTGCAAAAGCCGCATCTCCGTGCAGGAGAACGGGCAGAATGCGGCCATAAACCTCTTCGCGGTTCCGTTGCTCGCCGTTGCGGAGTTCGTCCTGACGAGCTCTTGCCATTCCCTCGACAACGGGGTTCACCGTTTCGAGGTGGCTCGGATTATTTGAAAGCTGAACGAGGAGTTCCTTGCCCGACTTCATTTTGCGGTGGCCGATGGCGCCTTGGTGATATTTCACGTCGCCCTCATCAGCCGGGAAGCTCGGGTGCGAGGTTCCTTCGAAAACGGCGAAGATCCGCTCGGCCATATCGCCCGTCTCCGGATCGCCGACAATATTCGAAAGTACGTTCAGGCGTCCGCGGTGGGCCATTCCCATATAGATCTCTTCGACGCCGCGTGCCGACGCGCCCTCGAGAAGCTGGTCGAGAACGGGAATGATCGTCTCCGTGCCTTCGAGCGAAAAGCGTTTCTGGCCCAGATATTTCTTGTGCAGGAACTGCTCGAACTGTTCGGCTTCGATCAGCTTTTGGAGCAACTCTTTCTTTACGTCATCGCTGATCGGCGAGGTATCCACAAAATGCTCACGGATCTGTCGGCGGATCCATTCCTTCTCAGTTCGGCTGCGAAGGTGGCGATATTCGATGCCGACCTTGCCGGCATACGCGCGCCGTAAGATCTCGAGAACGCGACGCAGCGTCGCCGTCTCTTCACCGTGAAGGCCGCCCGTGATGAACACGCGGTCGAGGTCCCAAATCGTCAAGCCGAAATTATCGAGATCGAGATCCGACGCCATATGCGACGTCATATTCAACGGATCGATGTCGGCGAGCAGATGCCCGCGGCTGCGATATGCGTCAATAAGCTGGAGGACATTCGCCTGCTTCTCAGCTTGCTCGCTAGCGTCGCCGAAGAGCGTCGGGTTGTGGTCCTCTTCCCAACGGAGCGGCGGATAATGCAGATCAAGTGCAGTGAATATCGAATCGTAAAATCCGTGTTCGCCCTTTAGGAATTCGTGAATGCGCGCCAAGAAGAGGCCGCTTTCCGCACCTTGGATCACACGATGATCGTACGTGTTCGTCAAGGTTACGGTCTTGCTGATGCCCATCATCGAAAGGGCACCGTCGGTCATCGCCTGATATTCGGCCGGATATTCGATCGAGCCGGTGGCGATGATCGCGCTTTGGCCGGCCATCAGACGCGGGTTCGAGGCGGCAGTGCCGATCGTGCCCGGATTCGTAAGCGAAATGGTCGTGCCCTGGAAATCCGCAATTTCGAGTTTTCCGTCGCGTGCCTTCTTGATCTGTTCGTTGTACGCGGCGAAGAACTCGGCAAAATTCATTGACTCGGCAGCCTTGATATTCGGAACGAGCAGCGAACGCGAGCCGTCCTTCTTCTCAATGTCGATCGCAATGCCGAGATTTATGTGGTCGTGTTCGAGCCGCGAAGGCTTTCCGTCAACGACGCCAAAGCCGAAATTCATATTCGAGATCTCTTTTGCGGCCTGCACGATCGCCCACGCGATAATGTGCGTGAACGACGCCTTTCCGCTGCTGCGCGAAGCAAGATGATCGTTGATGATGCGGCGGTTTTCTTCGAGAACCTTTACCGGAATATTGCGGAAGCTCGTCGCCGTCGGAACCGTAAGGCTCGCTTCCATATTCTCGACGATCTTCTTTGCAACGCCCGTGAGCGGAGTCGGTTCCGTATCGGCGCTCAAAACTACGGCAGGCGGAGCTTGCGACTGCGGGGCAACTGTTGCCGTCGGCACCGCAACTGTGGGCGTGCCGGCGACCGTGGTCGCTTCCTGCGGAACGACGCCGTTCAGCAGGTCGCCGAAGTACTCTTTCCACGTGTCATCGACGAGTTTCGGGTCCTGTCGGTAGCGATTCAGCAGGCCTTCGACATAAGCGGCGTTCGAGCCAAAGCTTTCTTCAAAAAATGCGGATAACTCTTTTGTATTGCTGTTCACGGTTCGTTTATCTTAACCTCACGTAAATCTTCATTTTAACTTAGCTTAACGGAATATGACAGCCCGAACTTCGGGTATCGGGTTTTTGACCGAGAGGTCGAATTCCACCGGGATCGCCCGCCGAAACGTCATCCCAAATCTCTTAAAACGGCCGAAAACGAACGCAGTTCCCATAACGCGCCATTCCTTCTTCGGATCGGTAAGTTCGAGCCACACGGCATTCGCGGCTCTGAGAGATGACACGCTCGCGCTGAACCGTTCCGGCAGTTCGATCATCTCATTGGCAACTAGGTCAAAAGCAGCCGTAAATTCATTCACCTCGACCGGGATCCCATTCACCGTTAGGCGCTCAAAGCGGATCTTCTCGATCGTTCCGGCCCGTTCTGCCCGTACGCTCGCTTGAAGCTCGAATTTGATCGCCGTAATGGACGCGCCTGTGAACGTCGGGTCCTCGAACCGCAGATCGAAGTCGCGTTTCTCGTCCTTCGTATCATTCGAGTTAATTTCGACAGGTTTATTGTGAACTTTATAGCCGTCGATGCGATCCGGATACTTCTGCCCCGTAACAGCGAACGCTGCAAGAAGCAAAAAGATCAGGGCTGGTCCGGCTTTCATTGTATCGAAGAAGCGTGGGTCTTTTCTGAAGGTTTTCCTTCGATGTCCTGTCGGATGGCATCGAGAATTCCGTTGATGAACTGCGTCGCCTCGTATGTCGAGAATCGGCGGGCGATCTCGAGGGCTTCGTTTATGACGACGGCATTCGGCGTATCCATATAGACGAATTCGAAAACGGCGAGACGTAGAACATTTCGATCGACGATGGCCATTCGCTCGATACGCCAATGTTCGGCACGCAGGCGTATCTTTTCGTCGATAGCGTCGCGGTTTTTAAGGCTGCCGGCCGAGAGTGCTGAGGCGAATGCCCGTGTCGGTTTATCGAGTGATTCATCGCCAAGCTCTCGCCAATATGCGTCGATCTGTTCGCCGGGCTCCATCCCGACCATATCGGCCGCAAAGAGTATCTGCAGCGCGCATTCGCGGGCTTTGTGCCGATTGGCCTGGGCTATTTCGTGGTTTTCGGTCGTCATTTTGCGGAAGAATAGCGTGCAGAATCTTCATAGCCAATATCGGCGAGAACCGCCGCCATCTCGATCGCCGATACAGCCGCAGCGTAGCCGGCATTATCATCGTTATCGCGGGAGCGTTCATTTGCCTGATCTAGATTCTCGACGGCAAGCACGCCAAAAAGAATCGGAACGCCCGTCTTCAAGCTCGCCTCCGAAATGCCGCGGGCGGCATTTTCGGCAACGAGATCGAAATGCACGGTCTCGCCGCGGATCACGGTCCCGAGAGCGATCACGGCGTCGTATTTCGTTGTTTGTGCTGCTTTGTAACTTGCGAGCGGGAGTTCGAACGCACCGGGAACTTCGAAAGTATCTACCGCTGCGGCATTCGCTTCGGCGAGTGCACGACGCGCTCCCGAAAGCAGCTTCGAAGTGATATGGCTATTCCAACGGCTCACGACGATCGCAAACCGATAGGAGTTGGCTGAAAGGCCCTTATTTTCAAGATCCGTTTTCATTCAAACGGCGTTACTGCCGATAGGTAAGAGTATAGGAATCGCCGCCAAGGTTTACAAGGTCAGAGGAGCGAGAATAGCGGGTGGTTAGTTTACTTTCGATGCAGAAGCCCGATCTGTCAGAGTCGGGAGCGACAGCGACCGGGTTCTTCAATGCAGTCCGCTTGAATTGCCACGGCTTTTAGGCCGTGGCTATTTGCCCTTCGGGAAGGCAAAGGTCGCGAAGGGGAAGATGTCGTCCGCTTGATGTAATAAGCGTGCTTTGCACGCGGCAAGAATTTAGCTGCACATGGAGCGAAGCGGAATGTGTAGACAGGCGAGTCAAATTCCAACGGAAGCGTGCCTTGCACGCGACAGTGGCGTTTGTCTGCGGCTGAGCCGCCTCCGAGGTTGGAATTTTGGACCGGTTCCAAGGCCTAAAGGCGCGTGGTTATTTGCCCTTCGGGAAAAGCGTGCAAGGCACGCTCAAGAAAGGTCGGTTTGTCCGTTTTGTCCGTTTTGTCCGTTTTGTCCGTTTTGTCCGTTTTGTCCGTTTTGTGAAAATTGTGTCATTTTGTGAAAAGTGTGTCGATTCGTGAAAAACGTCCTTCCAATGAGTCGGGCATGGGCGTAGGCTTGTTGATGGAGGATGAGACGGATGTTCGATAAGTTAGAACAAATGCGAGGAGGCGAGCGAAGAGGCACACTCCCTACCGGTCGTGTTTCCGCCTTCACGGGCGACCGTCCGACTGTTTCATTACGCGGCAGCGTCTTTGCGGCCTCTGCTGTTAGATTTCAAGACGAAGAACCGCAAAGGTCGCAGAGCAAAGCCACGCAAAGGCCGCGGAGGAAGGGCAGGAGCAAGGTCT